>SWCA01005212.1_pt1 | contig 130785 bp, 99 predicted proteins | sample 4692961 | NCBI WGS metagenome assembly SWCA01 (sample SAMN10267275, study PRJNA491770) | bioreactor metagenome | isolation source: DHS bioreactor inoculated with | place: Japan: off Shimokita Peninsula | reverse complement strand
ATCACCAATTAACCGCAAATTACACGGATTAACGCGAATTGATTTCTCAACGACTCAACAAATCAACGAATCAACAGATTACTAATTACAGATTACAGATCACAGATCACAGATCACAGATCACAGATCACAGATCACAGATCACAGATCACAGATCACTCAACAAATCCTTCCTCACCCCCTGTAAAACTCAATCAGCGCATTGGTCGAGCTGTCATGATTCAGCGGTTTGTCCTTTTTCTGAAGTTCGGGGATAATATTCTGAGCCAGCTTCTTGCCCAGTTCCACACCCATTTGATCAAAGGAATTGATGTTCCAGATCACGCCCTGAACAAAGACACTGTGTTCATACATCGCAACCAGTTTTCCCAGATTTTCAGGAGTTAATTTATCCAGAAAAAAGGTGGAAGAAGGCCGGTTTCCTTCAAATGTTTTGTGTGGCACCAGTTCATCAGGCACACCTTCTGCCCGCACTTCACCAGCCGTTTTCCCAAAAGCAAGCGCCTCTCCCTGTGCTATCATATTGGCAATCAGATAATCCTGATGAGGAGGTAGATCATTCAACGATTCCTTAAACCCGATAAAATCACAGGGTATTATTTTAGTTCCCTGATGGATCAACTGATAAAAGGAGTGCTGTCCATTGGTTCCGGGCTCTCCCCAGTAAACCGGGCCGGTCTGGTAATCGGTTTTTTCCCCTTCGCGCGTAATGTGCTTGCCATTACTCTCCATAGTGAGCTGTTGCAGGTAAGCCGGAAAACGTTTCAAATAGTTTTCATAGGGAAAAACAGCCTGGGTCCGGACATCAAAAAAGTTGTTGTACCAAATGCCCAGCAACGCCAGGATCACGGGTATATTTTTATGCAGGGGTGCGTTGCGGAAATGTTCATCCATCTGATGGAAGCCATTTAACATTTCGTGATAGCGCTCCGGCCCTATGGCGATCATGGTGGAGAGGCCAATGGCTGAAGTCATGGAATAGCGGCCTCCAACCCAGTCCCAGAACTCAAACATATTTTGGGTATCAATACCAAACTCGCGCACGCCCTTTTCGTTGGTTGACACTGCAACAAAATGCTTAGCCACCGCGGCCTCATCATGCAGTTGCTCCAGCGCCCATTTACGCGCGGATTGGGCATTGGTCATCGTTTCGAGGGTGGTAAATGTTTTGGATGAAATAATAAAAAGAGTTTCATCAGCGCGCAGATTATTGACTGCTTCTGCAAAATCGCTGCCATCCACATTGGATACAAAGAGGAAGTTCAGCTCACGGTCACTGTAAAATTTAAGCGCCTCATAAGCCATTATCGGCCCCAGGTCAGAACCGCCAATGCCAATATTAATGATATTTTTAATGGGCTTACCAGTATGCCCTTTCCAGACCCTGTTTCTGATTTTATTGGCAAACTCAGCCATTTTATCCAGTACAGCATGTACATCGGGTACCACATTGTGGCCATCGGTCATTATGGTAGCGCCTTTGGGAGCCCGAAGTGCCGTATGCAATACTGCCCTGTCTTCGGTGGTGTTTATCTTTTCGCCACCAAACATGGCTTTACGCCGGGCTTCAAGATTACGTGATGCAGCCAGTTTAAGGAGCAATTCGAGAGTTTCGGTCGTAATCCGGTGTTTGGAATAATCAAAATAAATCCCAACATCTTTAACCACAAGCTCCCGGCCACGGTTTTTATCTTTCTCAAACCATGTTTTTATGGTAGTATTTTTTATTTCCTGATGATGCTTTTCAAGCGCTTTCCAGGCTTCTGAACGCGTAAGTGAGGTTTCCATGTTCGTAAGATTATAGTTGGCTTCTTTTATTGGAAATACTGTTTATCAAATTGTTCCATGATTTATTGAACGCTTCCGCACCTTCTTTTTGAAGCTGCTCTGCCAGTTGAGCATAATCTACTGAAAGATCCGCATACTGTTTGATTATTTTATCAGCAGCGGTGGTATTGTCAGGCAAAGATGTGCCAATTTCGCCGTGGTCGGCAAACGCCATCAGGGTTTTGTCGGGGATGGTGTTGATGGTATAAGGGGCAATAAGGTTTTTAATGTACAGAATATCCGATGCATTAGGGTCTTTGGTGCCGGTGCTGGCCCATAACAAACGTTGGGGTGAAGTACCGAAGTTCATGATGCGCTGTACCCGCGAAGATTTTAGAAATTCGAGGTAAGCCACATATGTTTTTTGTGCCACAGCAATGCCAAGCTTATTTTTAAGATTTTCCGGAGCCTCATCCTCCACGGCTTTATCCCATCGACTCACAAAAAGCGAGGCCACCGATTTTACATCGGCATTCAGGCCTTTTTTTATCCTGGTTTCAATACCCTGCAGATAGGCCATAGATGCGGCCTGGTACTGTTCGGCAGAAAAAAGCAGGGTTACATTGACCGGAATGCCTTCGGCAATGGCTGCTTCAATGGCCGGCACGCCCTCAGGGGTTCCCGGTATTTTAATAAAAGCATTGGGCCGGTTTACTTTACGGTGGATTTCTTTGGCAGATTGGAGGGTACTTTCAGTATCATAAGCAAGCAGTGGGGAAACTTCTATGGAAACAAAACCATCCAGACCATTGGTTCTATGAAACACCGGCAGAAACGCATCGGCCGCACGTTGAATGTCTTCGATGGCAAGCTCGAAAAAGAGGGCTTCATCATTCAGTTCCGGCTTGTTGAGGCGGGCAATGGCTGAATCGTAATAATCGGTTTGCCCGATGGACTTATCAAAGATGGAAGGATTGGAGGTAAGCCCGGTAATGGAAAACTCATTGATATACCGATCAAGCTCCTTATCGTCAAGCATCTGACGCGAAATATTGTCCATCCATAAACTAACGCCCTGATCTTGAAGTTTTTTTGTGTTTTGATTCATTTTTGTTCAGTTTTTTAAATTGTTATTGTACTTAGTTTCGGTATGCATTAAAAGAGGGGCGAGGGACGACTGCTTTAGGCATTAGACCTTAGAAATTAGAAATTAGAAATTAACCTTTCCCTTCCATCGCCCACAACTCCCTAGTTCTTTTCTCAATCTTCAGCAGTCGACGCTTAAACCGTTCTTCTCTTGAAAATTTAGCCTCCAGAAATGCAATTGCAAGTTCCAGTGCTTTTTCGCTGTCGATTACCCTGCCTCCCATGCACAACACACTCATGTCATCGTCTTCAACGCCCTGCCGGGCCGACCAAAGATCGTGAATGAGGGCTGCCCGGACTCCCGGAACCTTATTGGCCGCGATAGATGCTCCCACACCGCTGCCACAAATGGCTATTCCTCTTTCCACCTTATGCCCCGCTACAGCTCTGGCCAAAGGTATAACATAATCGGGAAAATCATCGTCAGGATTATATATCGTATTTCCAAAATCCACAATGATGTGTCCCAATCCGGTTAACTTTTCCTTCAGGTCCTGATATATTGTAAAACCCCCATGATCCGATGCAATTCCGATTTTCATTTTGGGTATCTTTTATTGTTTTAGCTGCTGCTGTTTTCATCAAGTTTTGATGCCGCTTCTTCATCAAGCAACCAATAGAGTGTTCCTTTTTCAGGGTGAACCATTGCAGCCGGGAGCTTTTCCCACCCTTTGCCTTTCTCAAGAATGGTTGCAACCATGGATGATTTGGCTTCACCGGTAACCAGAAATACAACATTGCGGGCATGGTTGATTAATTTTCCGGTGGCGGTAATCCTTTGCTGACCGCTTTCGGGATGCACCGCTACCTCAAAGAGCTTATCCGAACGAAACAATTCAGGGTGATCCGGAAAAATGGAAACCGTATGTCCGTCATCGCCCATGCCAAGCATAAAGAGGTCAAAGACAGGCATTTTGTCAACCCTGTATACGTTTTGTTTCACTTTTTCTTCGTAGGCTGAGGCTTCCGTATGCGGAATATTTTCTCCCCTGATCCTGAAAATATTTAATTCTGGAATCGGGACAAGACTGAGCAGGCTTTCCTTAGCCATTCGGTAATTACTTTCCTTATCATCGGGAGGCACACAGCGTTCGTCACCCCAAAATACCAGCACCTTTTCCCAGGCAACCTGTTCTTTGAAATGCTGTGCCAGAAAGTTAAAAACAGCTTTAGGTGTTGAGCCGCCCGAAAGTGCTAATGAAAAAGTCTGATCCTCCGGCAATTCATCTACACCTTGCTTCAGCAGCTTTCCAAAATAGAAAGAAAGCTCATCAATGTTGTTAAATACTTTTATCGTGGTTTCCATATTGAATACGTTTTTTATCAAAATCTATTCATTGCGTCACTGTCAACCTGAGGCGGGGAGGCTAAATTGGGTTTTCCATGCACTGATACACACCTCCTGTTTACAATTCACAATAAATGCCATCGTTCGATAGGTTTTTACAGGGATAACGCCAGTTGCCGTCAGCCTCTTCAATCAGATTATCGGCGGTTTCTGGCCCCCAGGTCCCGGCAGGATATCCGTACAAAGGGATATCAGGGTCATTCTTCCAGCTTTCCAGCACCGGAGTAAGAAACTTCCAGGCTTCAATGAGTTCTTCGGTGCGCGCAAACAGCGTGGTGTCACCAATAATGGTATCATTAATCAATCGTTCATACGCCGGAGGAATTCTCTGATTGGCAAGATCAGCATAATGAAAATCCATATTTACAGTTTCCACATTGTAACCTTCGCCGGGCTTTTTCATACCAAACTTAATCAGAATGCCTTCATCGGGCTGAATTCTGATAATGAGCTGGTTACCGGGAGTAACACATTTTTCAGAAAAAAGAAAATGCGGCGTTTGCCTGAAATGTATCACCACTTCGGTAACCCGTGTTGGCAGGCGTTTGCCGGTGCGCACATAAAAAGGCACTCCGCCCCATCGCCAGTTATCAATATAAAACTTAAGCGCGGCGTAGGTTTCTGTTACCGAATCCGGAGGCACATCTTCTTCATCGCGGTAAGCTGTTACCTTCTCATTTTTAATGGTCGATTCCAGATATTGTCCCCGGATGGCACAATGCTTAATTTCCTCCTTTTTCAGGGGACGCAACGATTGAAATACCTTTAATATTTCATAGCGAATGGCATCAGCCTGTAAAGAAGAAGGGGGTTCCATAGCTACCAGCCCCGTAACCTGAAGCAGATGGTTTTGCACCATATCGCGCAATGCGCCCGATGAATCGTAATAACCTCCCCGTTTTTCAATACCTATACTTTCGGCAGAGGTAATTTCCACATGGTGGATGTAATTCCGGTTCCAGAGCGGCTCAAAAATGCCATTGGAAAACCGCGTAATAAATACGTTTTGTACCGTTTCTTTTCCCAGATAATGATCAATGCGGTACAATTGATCTTCAGTCCAGTTTTCAAGCAGTTGTTCCTTAAGTTTTAGCGCTGATTCCAAATCATAACCAAACGGCTTTTCAATCACCAGCCGTTTCCAACCATCATCCTGTTTGTTTAAACCTACTGCAGCAAGCTGAGCAGGTATAACACCATACAGGGACGGCGGTGTGGACAAATAAAATACAGTGTTGCCGCCAATGTGAGCTTCTTTCCGCAATTTTTCAAGTCTGGATTCAAATAGCCGGTAAGCTGAAGCATCATCATATTTTATGGGTTGATAATAAACCTTTTGAAGAAAATCTTCTATTTGCGTATCATCTTCAATTTCATTGAATTCATGCAAGGCCAATTCCATTTCCTGCCTGAACTGATCATCTGAAAATTGGGTCCTTGCCACACCCAGCAAAACAAAATTATCAGGAAGCATTTGCTGAACAAACAGCGCATATAAAGAAGGCATTAATTTTCTTCGGGTTAGGTCGCCGGAAGCACCAAAAATTACATAAATATGACGCTGGGTTTTAGGCATAATGGGTTATTTTTTGCTTTTGCAATATGGGCGTCGATTTTTTTCACAACTTATACACAATCTGATGCAGGAATTCTTATCCTGCAACTAAAAATATGTGTGAAACGTGAAACTGCAATAAAAGTATTCAATGCTCAATATCGACGTTGACATGTGAACAATAGGTTAACACTTTATCGCTGAACAATGTTTCAGGAGCATTTGTATTTTAACTACTCTGTTTGCATTATTTAACATTGGAATTCTGGACTATAGTTTGTCCGATTCATTTGCAAAACTGATTTGCGAAGTCGGTACATAATTTTAAACCGGACAGGTCGCAATTTTCAAGCGTACCCTGAATTTTAAAAAAAAATTACATTTTTAAGATTACAAATTAATTTTATTGACATAAATAACGAAAGAACATCTTAATCTGATTTTTCATGCAACAGATGTTGCAATTCTGAACAAAGTATGATGCCGGGCCGTTTATTCAGGCTTTGACTTTGGATCGCACCCTGATTCTCTACAAAGTCTGGATTAAATCTGAACTTATTCCATTTTTTTTTGAACGTTAGAATGGGTCGGATTTTAAAAAATTTTATCCTCAACTTTACATGACTAAAAGTTAAAGAACAATAACAAAACTTAATAAACCCAAAACCAAAACTTATGAAAACAAAACGAATCCTTACTTTCCTGACTTTTATAGGAATCTCAGCAACACTGGTTTTTACTGCCTGTAAAAAAGACAAAGACGACGACAAAGAAAATTCATCTGAAAACGTTCTTGCAAAATCTTATTTTACTGTTGCTGAGGGAACTTATCAAAATGCTGCTTTCCCGGCCGGGTCGACCTCTGACGATGCCCCGTCAATAAACAGCCTGAATGGAAATCCATACATATTGGATGGTGGCAGCAATCACATTTCAATTGAAACTTCTGATAACATCAAGGAAGTACTGATAGGAGTAAAAGATGTAGGAGGGTTTTATACAGTTCCGGCAGCCCCCACGAAATCTACCGACCGGACACATCTGCTGGTGTTGTTTTTTAGTCAAAACTTAGCGAAAGAATCCTTTGTTATCGTCATCGCCCTCCGCGACCAAAACGGCCTGGTAAGTGCGCATGAAACCATTACCGTAACTAAAATAACAGCAGGCACCGGCACTTTACAGGTGAGCTGCTCCTGGGACAAACCCAATGATGTAGACCTGCATCTTATTGAACCTAATGGAACAGAAATCTATTACGGCATGGATCAATCCGATAACGGGGGCATGCTTGATGTAGATTCCAATGCAGGCTGTGAGCTGGATAACATCAACAATGAAAATATTACCTACAGTTCTGAAGCCATTATTGAAGGTGGCACATATACTGTATTGGTTGATCTTTGGTCCAACTGTGATGTCTCGGGGAATACCAATTTCAGTGTTACTGCTATTTATAAAGGTGCTATCATCGCAACCAGCAGTGGCAACAATCCTTATATTGGACAGTTCGTTCCTTCGGATGAGGATAATGACGATCCCCGGCAGATAATGACATTTGTAATCCCTGCCTCTAAAGCTCAGGATGTTGATGCAAAAGCACTTAAGTTTGACTTTTCAAAACGCAACGCAGTTAAAAGTCCTCAAAAAATGCGCTAAAATTCAGCCCCTGTTTATCATAGCCATGGATAAGTCTCATGGTCTGTTTAAAAGAGATCCCTCCGCCACGCGAAGGGATTTTTTTAAACCATAAAGTATAAAGTTCATTGCAAGATATCAGCCTTAAACAAGGCATGCTGAAAAACTCACAACCTTTTTTTATTTCGGTGCCCTGCACCTCCCGAAATCACTAAACATATATTTTCTACAAACATTCCCCCTCTATGACTCTTTTTTTAGGTATAGTGCACTTTATAGAAAGAATAAGTAAGAACGATAATAAGTTGCAGAGCACCGTAATATAAAAGCATTGAATATAAACGTATGCCGGGAAAAGCCTTACATTTAATGTTAAAAACAGCATTATACAAAACTGGCATCCAATGAGATATTAGTTTTTCAGCATGCTCTGAATACTTGCCTTAGGCTTACCTCCACTGCCGGTGACAGCACTAATCTCCAGTTAGTTTTTCATTTTTGTCTTAACTCAGTAAAAGTTAGTAATTTAGCGGTAAATCTGGCAGGCATTAACTTTAAATTTCAAACATTTATTATGAAAATACTTATCATTTTTAACCGTGAACCTTACGACAATACCGACGTGACATGGAATGGCCTGAGGCTGGCCGAAACATTGCGAAAAAATGGCGAAGAAATCAGGATTTTCCTGATGAACGATTCGGTAGATATGGCCCGGGACGCCTGCAAACCACCAGCTAATTATGATCAGGACTTATCGCAGATGCTAAAAGACCTTATTGCCAAAGGTGCAGAGGTTAAGGTATGTGGCACCTGCATGGCCCGGTGTGGTATTTATAAAAATCATCCCTACTTTGAAGGAGCCCATAAATCAACCATGGGCGAACTGGCTGCATGGGTAACCGATAGCGATAAAATTATCACCTTTTAATTTGACTCTGATTTTTATCAGTTACCAAAGGAGAATGTTATGAAAATAAACGATTTTAAACTCGAACGTTACTTTGCCCAACATGAGTTTACGGCTAAATACCTGTTCTCCAGTTCGGATTGCGATGGATTCGAAATGAAATATGTGCTGGAACAAGCGTCGGACAATGAAATGGGGTTATGGGAAAAACAAACTCTTGGTTATACCGAAAGTGAAGGGCATCCACTGCTACGCAAAGCCATAATGCAATACTACAATTCCGGCAACCTGACGAATGTAGTAGTTGCTTCGCCCGGTGAACTAAATTTCATCACCATGAATGTTTTGCTGCAGGCCGGGGATCATGTGGTGGTGGTTTCTCCCTGTTATCAATCCCTGTCGGAAGTGGTGAAGTCGTTGAACTGTGAAATCTCTTACTGGCAGCCTGATCCGGGTTCCTGGGAATTTGACCCCGCTGAGTTGGAAACCCTTATACGATCGAACACCCGCCTTATTATTCTCAATTTTCCGCACAATCCCACCGGAGCTTACCTCAAACGGCAGCAACTGGATGAAATCATTTGCATTGCCGAAAAACACAATGCCTGGATTTTCTCTGATGAAATGTATCGTAAGCTAATGATCAGCGAAATGCCGGAGCTTCCGCCCATCAGCGATATTTATGTCAAAGGCATCAGCCTGTGGGGAACCTCCAAAACCTTCGGATTGGCAGGCTTGCGCATTGGCTGGCTGGTTGCTCAGGACAAAGCATTTCTTAATAAAGTAGTCGCATTTAAAGATTACCTCAGCATATGCAGCAGTGCTCCTTCAGAAATACTGGCCATGATTGCACTAAATCATCCGGAGAAATTCATTCAGCCCAATCTTAAAAAAATAAAAGCCAATATCGAAGTATTCTCAGCTTTTACCCTGCATCATAATGAATTATTTACCTTTATTCCGCCTAAAGCGGGTTCCGTGGCCTTTGTAAAAATGAATATCCATGAACCTGCCCTTGATTTCTGTAATCGCCTGGTGGAAGAAACCGGAATAATGACGGTACCCGGAGAAATGTTTCACTATCCGGGAAAATTCCTCCGTGTTGGCTTTGGCAGAAGGAATTTTCCGGAGGTATTGGAAAAACTGGAAACCTACCTGGACCAAACCACCCGGATTTAATGAATGAGCTTAGCATACAATTCTTTTATTGCTACCAAGGCATAAAGAAACAAAGCCCACCAGGTTTTAACCGCTGATATACAGAGCTTTGTGCAGGCTGGCAACTTCGTGTTTTAATGGCTTTTTTTTATTTATACCTTTTTAGACTCATGAATGCATAATTTGATTGCGGGGCCTTTCTTAAAAAAATAAATAACAACTAAGCCATACCGATTTTTCAACAAAGCCCGTCCATCAACTGTTTAAACATAATTAGAATTTAGAAATACGATCATTAAATACTGCCAGGCAGCACATGAAATCAGAATCTTTGAGCGAGGTTCATTCATCCGTCAGAACCAATAAAAAAGGCTGGCGTAAGATACTGGCTTTTCTGGGACCGGCATACCTGGTAAGTGTTGATTATATGGACCCGGGAAACTGGGCTACAGATATTGCAGGAGGCTCACAATTCGGGTACAAACTGATTTGGGTGCTGCTCATGTCAAACCTTATTGCGGTGCTGTTACAGTCACTAAGTGCCCGGTTGGGCATTGTGAGGGGTGAGGACCTGGCCCAGGCCTCAAAAAATGCCTATCCCGCCTGGGCCAACATACCATTATGTATTGGCAGAAATAGCCATTGCCGCCTGCGATCTTGCAGAAATAGTGGGTATGGCCATAGGACTTAACCTCCTCTTCGGGCTTCCTTTAATCTGGGGTATCAGCCTCACCGCATTGGATACCATATTGTTACTTTTTCTGATGAATAAAGGAATGCGAACCATGGAAGTTTTTATTGTATCCCTGGTATTTATTATAGGCATTTCTTTTTTAATTGAAATGTTCATTGTATCTCCGGTTTATGCCGATGTGTTAAAAGGTTTTGTACCCTCTAAGCTTGACGAAAATGCACTATACATAGCCATTGGTATCATTGGTGCAACGGTGATGCCCCATAATCTTTATCTGCATTCCTCCCTGGTACAAACGCGAAAGTTCGATAAAACAAGTGCTGGCATGAAAAATGCCATACGGCTGAACTTTTTTGATACTGCCATTGCCCTTAACCTGGCCTTTTTTGTAAATGCAGCCATTCTCGTTCTTGCTGCGGCAGCATTTTATGTAAACGGGTATTATCATATTGCTGAAATTCAGGATGCATCCAAACTATTGCAGAATTTATTCGGCAATACAGCCCCCACCTTTTTTGCCATTGCGCTGATTGCCGCCGGGCAAAGCTCCACCATTACAGGCACACTGGCCGGGCAAATTGTAATGGAAGGTCACCTCAACCTGAGAATACAACCCTGGCTGAGAAGATTGATCACAAGGCTTTTAGCCATTGCACCCGCCATATTCACCATCATTTTTTTTGGCGATCAGGCACTGGGAAGCTTGTTGATATTAAGTCAGGTAGTTTTAAGTCTGCAATTGGGCTTTGCGGTAATTCCGCTCATTCATTTTAATTCGGATAAAAAACTGATGAAAGAATTCGTCATCCAACCCTGGGTAAAAATCCTGGCATGGATCAGCGCTTCCATTATTGTATATCTGAACATCCAACTGGTAATTGACGAAATAAATGGATGGATAGCCACTGCCGGAGAAAATAAATTCCTGATATATACCCTCGTTATTCCCATTGCACTGGTTTGTCTGGCATTATTGATCTATGTATTCATTCATCCTTTTTTAACATCCCAAACCAAAAGCAGAAAACAACTTCCACACGGACAAGCCATGGATTTGAGTGAAATCAAGCCAATAACTTACCGTCATATTGCTTTGGCGGTTGATTTTTCAGGACAGGATCAGCGAATTATACAAAGTGCACTGAATCAGGGAGGGAAATCTGCTCATTATACCATAATACATGTAGTAGAAAGCGCCGCGGCAAGGTACTCGGGCAAAAATACCCAGGATTATGAATCTCAACTTGACCATGACAGCCTGCTTAAGTATCAGAACAAACTAATGGAAATGGGTTATAAATCAGACTTGCGGATAGGGTTTGGCACCGCATCTTCGGAAATAGTACGTATAATCAGCGAACTTGACGTCAATCTGCTGGTAATGGGCGAACATGGACACAAGAGATTTAAGGATTTGGTGTTTGGAACAACCATCAATGCGGTGCGCCATAAATTAAAAATCCCGGTACTTATTGTGAGGTGAGATCATTTACTGAGATAAGAAGAATCGAAATTAACCGCAAACATCAACATTCTATCATCCGGAGACTACAAGCATCTGTATTTTATTTGATATTAAACTGATAATCAATCCTTTTGAATTTATGTTAATTAAATGTTAACAATAAACAAATCTAAAAATGGTATGTTATTAGTTTAAATCAGGCATTGCTTTTTATAGTTAGTTTGGGTTGCATCAAAGCTCTTTTTTTATCTCAAAACAAAACGACATGATTAAGAAAGCTACCTTATTGTTTTTCCTTCTTCAGATTTATTCCGGTTTAACTTTTGCACAACTACCTGAACAGTTAATTGCTCCCTACGGGCCTCCCGATACGGCCAACCAATGGACAAAATATACCATACCACTTACTGCGGAGTCCTTTAGTGTAGCAGATTCAATATTTCAGGCAGCCATGACCAATATCACTTCGTTATGGATTCGCACCGAAATGCACACTGGATACGATTTAGGCGGACTGGATGAAGTCAAAGTGGGAAATGTTTATTCCAGTTATTTTGATGTTTCATCTGAATCATGGACTTCCGGGGGAGATGGCACCATGTCATACATTGCTACAGGTGGAGTAAATGGAGGATATTTGCAGATAGAAGACTGGGCCAGTGGTGACTGGCATTATCTGATTTCCCCCTTTTCATGGGCGGGTGACTGGAGTGAACTGACAGGCCAGAACATTGAATTCTGGATGAGAACCGATCAACCGTCGTATGCAGCTGAAGTCATTTTAACCACCGGGCCGGTATCCCGACTCGCCCTTGTATTGCTCAACAGCAGTACCGTAGCAATCAACGATTCAGTGCTTATTGAAGTAGCGGTAGACCCCATTCCAACGCAAGATGTTACGGTGACTTTAAATTCTTCCAGCACTTCATGCATTACCATTCCATCCCAGGTAGTGGTACCCGCCGGACAGTCACATGCCGTGGTATATGCCACCACTGCTACCGGTGCCACTATGGGCTGCCAGTCGGTAATAGAAGCAAATTCTTCAGGATACCTTACGGCACGAATGACCATAAAGGTGGATGGCTATGCCGGAATAAATGATATGGCTACCGGACAGGAAGTGATTATAAGTCCCAATCCCATTAAGGATGTATTCAATATACACAATGCCTCAGGCAAAAAAATCAACAGAATTATGCTGTTAGACCCTAATTCCAGAGTCGTACTCGACTTAAAAGGCAACGACCTCAGCAATACGGATATCAGGATAAGTGATCAGCCTTCGGGAGTTTACCTCCTAAAAATGCATGTTCAAGATAAAATACTTATTTCCAAGATTATAATTCAATAATTTGGTTAATCCTGGGAGTATTATGGTCATACATACGACGCTTCTCTCACTGATGAGAGAAAACTTCCATTTACCGGCTCGTTAAAATAAAAACTTTTTAATTAAAATTATCCCGGTACCTTTGTGGTGTTTTACGTATCCCTTTAATGACAAAGGATGCACATACATCAAATCCTTTTCAATATGAAGAAAACACTCATTACCGCATTTTTTATCGGTATGTTCATCCATGGCTCCGGACAAATTAATGCTGTTGATTCAACGGTTCAGGTAATCGCTTATTGGGATAAACTTGAGAAGCAGACCTTCAGTATATCAAATGAAAAAGTTAAGATTCAGGCGGGTGATACCATTACACGGGACCTGACCCGCTACGAAGTAGACATTACCGTGCTGGACTCAACCCAAAATGAATATGTATTAAATTGGTATTATCATGATTATGTGGTTGAATCAGACAATGAAATGATAATGAAGCTATCCTCAATCATCGAACATATGAATGTTCAGATAAAAACCGATGAGATGGGTACATTGATTGAAGTGATAAACTGGCATGACATCAGAGATTTTATTTATAAGGGCACATCCATGCTAAAACAGGAGTTAAAGGATATTGCTGGCATAGAAGATATGATACAGAAATATGAGGTAATGTACAATTCCAAAGAAGCAATAGAAGCGAACGCCATAAACGAAATTTCACAATTTCATTATTTTCATGGTTTGAATTACAAAATGTGGGAAGAGCATTCTTACGATACTCAACTGGCCAATATGTATGGCGGAGCACCTTTTGATGCTTCTGTGGAATTCTGGCTGGACGACATTAATAATGAGGAAGATCATGCTACATTTCGGATGCATCAAACGATCGATTCAGTGCAGCTAACCGATGAAACTTATCGATATTTATCAAAAATGGCCGGTGAAATGCAGATAACCCTGCCATCAAGGGCAGAATTTCCGGCAGTTCATCATCAAACCTGGCTGGCATCCGTTATCCATGAGTCGGGTTGGCCACTCTATTCGGTTCAAACCCGGGAAATAACTTCTGGAGATATCATTCAGTCAGAAGAATGTATTATTTTCCTCAAATAAAACCTTGAATAGTCATGCCCGATAACCCTCATCTTATTGAATGGCAGATCACCTCTATTGTATTTTCAACTAAAAAAGCAGTAGCAGTTTGGCCTGCTAATTGGTAACAAGTACTTAAACAAGCAGGATTAATTATATTTCATTTATAATAAAAATGGATCAGCATCAAATAAGTTCTTATTTGTCGAACGAGTTAAATAAAACAATATCAACCGGTGTATTCTCTGAATTTTCTGATGCCATACGCGCAGATATTCAATCGCTGGATGCAGGCAGTTGTAAAGATTTGTTTGTATCGGTTGTTAATTTACATGATGCCATGAATGCCGGCACAAAATTTATCACAAACCTGGCTTCTGGCAAACTCTCGCAAGAAGTTCCTTCAGGCAATTATATAATTTCCTCATTCAAGCAATTGCACACCAATTTATTGCATTTGTTATGGCAGGTCAAACAGTTGTCGGAAGGCGATCTGGATCAAAAGGTTGACTTTTTGGGCGATTTTTCCATATACTTCAACAGGCTGACCCAGTCCTTAAAAGAAAAAAGAATAATTGAGCACAAATTAAAACAAAGTGCCGAAACGGTACGCATTGCCATTGACCATGCAAATATTGGCATAATGACGGTAGATCTGTCAGGTAAAATACAAACTACCAATAAGGAATGTGTTAATATTTTTGGATACAAACAATCGGAAATGCAAAACAGAACAGTAAATGATCTGGCCATTCCCGAAGATCATTCTGTTAGCCTCAGTTTTATACAACAGGCCCTTCGTAATAGAAACCAATCAAAGGCTGACTTTATCAGAAGGTATTATCATAAATCAGGAAAGATCATAACCTGCCAGATTTCCTCCTCTTTAATGTATGATGAACAGGACAAGCCTTTGTTCTTTATCTCACACATCAAAGACATAACCCGTCGTATAGAATCTGAAAAAGCGTTGAAAGAGCTAAACAACAAACTCGCAGAAACGGTAAATGAGCTAAAGAAATCCAATGCGGCCAAAGATAAACTTATAAGGATTATTGGTCACGATCTTAAAAACCATTTCAATGCTGTACTGGGTTTTTCTGAATTTTTGTATGAAAATGTCCATACAGACTCAGCAGACGAAATAGAAATGCAGGCCTCTATCATATATCAGTCCTCCAAAAATGCCTATAAACTTCTGGAAAATCTTTTGGATTGGGCCATTTCCCAAACAGATCGCATTTCGTTTAACCCACAAACACTTAGTTTTAAAGATATTTTAACGGAGGTTTTGAATTATAGTGCCGCGCTTGCTAAAAGTAAAGACATTACCACAACTCATAATCCGACTGTCTCGTCTGAGGTATTTGCTGATGCGAATATGCTCAGGACGGTACTTAGAAATCTTATTGGCAACGCCATAAAGTTTACAAATGAACATGGTGAGATTAAAATTACAACACAGCATACCGGTGACGAAACCCTCATAACGGTGAGTGATACAGGCATAGGTATTGCCCCTGAAAATGCTAAAAAACTCTTCCTCCTTGAAGAAATGATCAGCATTCCTGATGAGGATGCTCCTAAGGGAGGTACCGGACTTGGCTTATTGCTTTGTAAAGAATTTGTAAATAAACATGGGGGAGAAATATGGGTTGAGAGTGTTCCGGGGAAAGGAAGCAATTTTAAATTTACACTTCCGGCCAGGCCTTTAAATAACCCCCCTGATGCCACAACTCATTCTCAGGCAAATCATTAAATCTAAATTTAATTCTCATGCATATGATTTCATGTATTCAATTTTTCAACAAAGAAACCATCAAAGGGCTTATCTCCTTACGGGAAGGTGAAGAAAAACTGGGCGAAACCTTACATATTTCACAGGATGGTCAAATCAGTGAATTCCCGGGTCAGTTTGTAATTTTAGGCATCTCCGAAGATATTGGGATAAGGGCAAATCACGGGCTGGCAGGCGCAGCCTCAGCTTATCGCTCCTTTGTTAAAAGCTTTGTAAATGTTCACAATACCTCTAAATTTAATGGTGACCAGTTTTTATTACTGGGCCAGATCCCAACCGACGATTTAATGAAACAAAGTCAGGGGGCCGATATACAAAAATTGAGACAACTCACAGCCAGGCTGGATGACCTGGTATATCCTGTAATTGAAAAAATTGTGTCTGCCAATAAAATACCCATCATCATTGGTGGTGGGCACAACAATGTTTTTCCGATTTTAAAAGGCTGTTCAATGGCATGTAATGAGCCTTTAAATACTATAAATCTGGATGCGCATGCCGATTTCAGGCACACCGAAGGCCGTCACAGCGGAAATGGCTTCAGGTATGCTTATGAAGCCGGTTTCCTGAAAAAATATGCCCTGCTGGGACTGCATGAAGCTTACAACAATGAAGACATTGTAAATGAGCTTATTGAGAATGCCGATTTCTTACCCATTTTCTTTGAAGATGTATTCTTAAGAAAGAAAGAATCATGGAAAGAAGCCCAGCGTCGTGCTGTTAACTTCGTTAAGGATCAAAGATTCGGGGTAGAATTAGATGTCGACAGCCTGGAAAACCTGCTTAGCAGCGCATGGAGTTCTGTGGGCGTATCCTCCAGTGAATCCCTGCATTATCTTTATACCTGCGGAAAACAAAAACAGGTATGTTATCTGCATATTACAGAAGCAGTATATAAAAGAAGTGATGGAGAGGAAAACGTTTTGATCGGCAAACTCATCAACTACATGGTGCAGGCCTTCTGTAAAGGTGTCCAGGAACAATAACTGTTTTCACACCGGCAAACCATTCTGCCCGGGCTTTTGGGAATACGACAAAACCAGACCTTCGGCCCGATTTAAATCTCAAATAAAGTTCATTTGGGTAAAAAAGATTAGCAGCTGTTGATTCTTTTCCTCACCTCATCTGCAGCCATTTTACTTTATGGGTGTCATAAATGATAAATCAGGGGTAAAACAATCAATTCCATCTACATATCAAACATAATCAGTTATATTGTTCATTCCGGCAGGAAATTTGAACATTTCCTGTATATATTTTTTTAATATACAATCGTTTAAACGCAATCACCATGGAAACATTAAAAAAACAACAATCACTTTCTATTCTGAATCTGATATCCGTGCTTTTTGCCATTGGCATCAATTATTACTCACAAATTTATAAGATTAACGGTAATACTGTAAGTGATATCAGCCAAAAGTACAATAATTTGTTTACTCCGGCGGGTTATGCATTCTCCATCTGGGGACTAATATTTATAGGGATCCTGATTTTTGCCGGTTATCAGGTTTACCGCACTTTTTCGCAAAAGCAACCTATGGATTTCATTACGCAGATAGGTGGTTGGTTTGCCCTGATTAATCTGGCCAATGGATTGTGGATTATAGCCTGGCTGTATGAATACATGCTGGTGTCGGTAGTACTGATGCTGTTGATGCTAATTTCATTTATAAAAATTATACTGAACACCAATATGGAGCGCTGGCATGCACCTGCTAAAACCATCGTATTTGCCTGGTGGCCTGTGAGTATTTACGCCGGATGGATAACCGTAGCCACCATTGCCAATATAACAGCCTGGCTGACCAAAATCGGCTGGGATGGTGGCTTTATAGGTGAGTTCTGGTGGACCATTATTATGATTGTGGCAGCCACTTTTATCAACCTATTGATCATCTATAAACGCAATATGCGCGAATTTGCTATGGTTGGGGTGTGGGCATTGGTAGCCATACATATACGCCATCATTATGACATGCTGATGATTGCCATCCCGGCCATGTTTGGTGCATTGCTCATTCTTGTGTATGTGCTGAATCAGGGATATAGAAACCGAAAAACAAATCCGGTGCTAAAATACCTGCAAGGCGACAAAAATACCGGAAATTAAGCCGAATTCAGAAACAACCCGGCGAAACAGCCGGAACAGAGTTGAGATAACAGGGAATTCAGGTAGTGCGCGCTGCCATTACATGTACATCCATGCGGGGCAATGGCATTTTCAGCCCTTCATTGTTGAATGCTTTGTATATTTTCTCATTCATATCAAATTTTACACTCCAGTAATCTGCTGCTGAAACCCAGGCACGGACAGCAAACTTTACTGAACTGTCTGCAAGTTCCGCAACGGCGATAAATACCTCCGGATCGTGAAGTATGCGACCATCGGCATCACACAGGCGCTTAATGGTTGATTTTGTTTTATCCAGATCGTCACCGTATGTCATACCAAAGCTCCAGTCCACCCGGCGCCGTGCCTCCACTGAATAGTTTGTCATAGATGAGTTAGATAAACTACCGTTGGGAATTATAATGGTAACATTGTCAACCGTTTTAAGAATGGTATTAAAAATCTGAATCTCACGCACGGTACCCGAATGGCCTCCTGTATCAATATAATCACCCACCCGGTAAGGTTTAAACAACAGTATGATAACACCACCTGCAAAATTTTGCAGCGTTCCGGACAGCGCCATTCCAACAGCAAGTCCTACCGCACCAATAATGGCAATAAATGAGGTCATTTGAATACCCAGCATACCAAGTACAGTAATTACGAGCAATACTTTAAGCAATCCACTCACCAGTCCGGCCAGAAATGGCTGCAGAGACAAATCCACATTTCGACGGGCAAGCATTCCTGAAAACCATTTTGACAGAAACCTGATGATCCATAAACCTACTATCAGAACTACTACCGCTCCAACCAAACGGGGCCCATAATTCACTATAATGAGCATTAAGGTGTCAATTATTTCCTGTGCATTCATAATAAAAAACTTTTGGAATGAATAAAAAGAAGTAAAAAAAGGTGGAATTATCTTTCAAAGCAGGATAAAGCAGCTCAATGTGAGCAAACTTCGGAAGCATCACCAAAAAATACCTAAAAAAACAAAGTTAAACATTAAATTGACAATGGCTTTACAGTCCGGCAATCAAACCTAAAAACATATCTTTGCGGCCAAAATGAAGACTCCTGAATGGCTTTCACGTACCCACTTGTTGCTGGGCACCGATAATTTATGTAAATTGCAGCAGGCCAATGTTTTAGTGGCCGGTCTGGGTGGTGTAGGCGCTTATGCTGCAGAACATCTGGTAAGATCCGGTATTGGAAGGCTTACCATAGTGGATGGCGATACGGTACACACAACCAACCGCAACAGACAACTACCAGCCCTGGTGAGTACTACAGGAAAACTTAAAGCCGAGGTAATGCGTGACCGGCTGCTTGATATAAATCCGGAGCTAAAAATTACATTTTATTCAGAATACATTAAAGACCAACGTGTTGTAGAAATACTTGAACAAGGTTTTGACCACGTTGTGGATGCCATTGACACCTTATCGCCAAAGGTATATTTGATTATGCATACTTTACGCATGGGCATTCCATTGGTAAGTTCAATGGGAGCCGGAGGAAAAACAGATCCTGCTCAGGTTCAACTGGTCGACATTTCGCAAACTCATCATTGCAAACTGGCTTATTATATACGCAAGAAACTTCATAAAATGGATATTTGGGACGGATTTAAGGCCGTTTATAGCCCAGAAACGATATCACGACATTCCATCGCATTGATAGAAGGCGAAATGAATAAAAAATCTACCGTGGGTACCATTTCATATATGCCGGCACTGTTTGGATGCATGTGTGCCGCAAGCGTAATCAAACAACTTATCGATGATAAACCAGCGGAGACCTGAAGCTCTTTCCTTTGTGTTGAAACAGAAGAATCTACACCTTAAACATTTTTATTTTTTATCTCAGAAAAAAAACGTATTTTTACTGCCTCACAAATAATTATACTGCATGGCTTATAACTGGTTTGAACATGATGACCGGGAGCAGGACATACAAAAATCACTACAGCTTAACTGGATAGAACATCTGCCTTTTCCAGCTATTATTACTGACAAATACTGGAACATACTTCAAATAAATCCTCCTTTCACTACCATCACCGGATTTACTTTCCACACCCTTCCCGACAAAAATATAACTGCCATCATCAATCCCGATCATATAATCCCGGTTGATCCTGTTTTCGGTGCTGACCATGGTATCTGCCAGCTATTGTGTCACGATGGCACCAAACTGGACTGCAATATTTCACGGAAAATATTTTTAGCCGAAAAGGATATTTCCTTGCGACTGATTACCATTACTCCTGTGGATTTTAAATTAAGCAGAAGCACCCCAGGTTTATCGGCATCTTCAAAACGGGAATCCATAACAACAGGACCCCTACCCTCTCCTTCTGCTGATGTGCAGCGGACACAAATGCAGTTAAAAGAGCTGCTGAACCAGACTTCAACAGGAATATGGGAGGTTGTTTTTAGCGACGGGCAGGAAATCACCCGGGCCATGAACTTTTTTGAATTACTAAATCTGCCTTTACCCTCAGGCCCACTCATTCCATCACTTTTTGACCACAGTCCTTTGGTGTATATTGAAGACTTACCTGTTTACTCGCTCATTTCAAAACAATTAAAAACCGGCAGCCCGGCATTTTGTGCCATAGATTACCGAATAAATGATCCCAAAGGAAGAACACGGTACATCCATGCAGAATCAAAAATAAGCAGGGATGAAAATAATAATTTAAGATTATGGAGTGGCAGTATTCAGGATCATACCCATAAGCAACGGGCTGCCATACTGCAGGAATCAGCTTTTAATATAGCCCGCTTTATACATCCCCAACAAACCATTGACGGTCTTATAGATGCGCTTAAGAAAATCCTTGGTGCCCTGATGCCCATACCTGATTTTTCGGTGGCGTTAATCAACAAAGAGGGAGCATTACATTACCAGTTTCCAGAACAACTTTTAAAAACAAAACCTGTTCATGGATTGCCCGCCTATGTAGTTAAAACCGGTGAGCCACTGCTTGTGTCTCAGGAGGGGATTAAACTGATGATAGATGAGGGAATTATTGTTCTTCAGGAAATTATACCATACTCTTACCTGGGAATGCCTTTGATTGCCGGAGATAAATGCATCGGAATCATCAGCCTGCAATCATTTAGCCCCAAAACTATTTACACTGAGGATGAAAGTAATCTGTTACATTTTATTTCCCTGCAAGCCGCATTGGCCATACAACACATACTTAATGAAGGGGCCCTGTTAAAATCAAAAAATGAGGCCGAGGATTCCAGCAGGCTAAAATCCTCCCTGCTGGCCAATATGAGCCATGAGCTGCGCACGCCTATGACAGGCATACTCGGATTTTCTGAAATCCTTTTCGAGGAACTGGAAGACCCAAGGATGAAATCAATGGCTTCCACCATCTTTAAATCTGCCGGCAGGCTCATGTCAACGCTCAATTCAATCATTGACCTTTCGGCAATAGAAGCTGACAAGAATAGCCTGAACATGAAGCCCATTAATACGCGGCAATTGTTTCAGCCTCTGCTCAGGGTAGCTCATTCCATCGCAAGCGACAAAGGGCTTTACCTGCGCACCTCTATACCCCCTGAGCAATACGTGCTATCCGATGAAAAAATGTTGAGTCAATTGCTCTATCATTTGCTGGACAATGCCCTCAAGTTTACCGTTGATGGTGGAATATCGGTCAGCGTTTACAAACCATCCAAAACAAGTAATGAGATTGTAATTCGCATCAGCGACACCGGAATTGGCATTGCACCGGAGCATCATAGCTTTATTTTTGAGGAATTCAGGCAGGTAAGCGAAGGTTTTTCGCGCACTTTTGAAGGCAGTGGATTGGGATTGTCCCTGTGTTCTAAGATTTCCCGTTTAATTAATGCACGTATATGGGTGGAGAGCATTCAGGAAAAAGGCTCCGATTTTTTCGTGGCCCTTCCCCTGAGCGAACCACTTGTTAACATAAAAGATATTGACGAAGCAACCGCTCAGAAGATTCGCACCAGCCGCCTGAGCCGGGGGCCAGTGCCGGAAGTGCTTATTGTTGAAGACAACGAAATCAATCGCAGGCTTGCAGCCCTTTACCTGCGCGAGATTTGTAACACCGAAATGGCTGAAAACGGGTACGTGGCCCGTGAAAAAATAAGTCGTAAAAGGTACGATGCCATACTTATGGATATAAACCTCGGTGCCGGCCCAAATGGACTGAGTATTGCGGGAGAAACCAGAAAAACGGGTTTAAACCGCTATACACCCATCATTGCTGTAACCGGTTATACTATGCATGGCGATCGCGAAAAATTACTTGATAACGGCTGCACCCATTATATTCCTAAACCCTACGACAAGAAAACCCTGTTGAAGTTATTCACTGAAATTCTCTATGCCTGATTATTGGATGTTATAAGTGATGCCATCTTCTACTATTACTGATTCTTTAAATATACTTTGAGCTTCTTCGAGCAATGGCCCCATTTCCTCATACCTTGCGGAGAAATGGCCGAGTAAAAGTCTGCCTACCTTTGCTTTTGATGCAATGGTGGCAGCCTGAATACTGGTAGAATGTCCTTTTTCAGCCGCAGATGATGCGCGGTCGTGCATAAAAGTAGCTTCATGATATAAAACAGTGCTGCCGGCGATAAGCGGTATAAGTGATTCATTGTAAGCCGTATCAGAACAATAGGCATAACTGCGGCTTTCGGGCCCTGGCAAAGTGAGCTCAGCATTGGGAATCACCTTACCGGATGGTTCTGTAAAATCAGCTCCCATTCGTAAAGATTCAATAGCCTGGAATGGCACTCCATAGTGCTGGATGGCTTGCGGATTTATACGTCGCGGCGGCTGCTTTTCCTTAAAAAGGAATCCGGTAGTAGGCACCCGGTGAATAAGCGGCAGGGTACTAACCTCAAGCTGGGGATGATCGAGAATGAGTTGTGGAATTTCAGCGCTTAAGGGATAAAACGTAAGCGGATAGTTTAATTCGGTACCCGATGCTTCAAGTTGTAATTTCAATATATGTTCTAATGGTGCAGGCGCATAGATATCCAGTGCTTGCACGCGCCTGAGCAGATGCCAGGTGGATAACAGTCCAATGAGTCCAAAAAAGTGATCCCCATGTAAGTGACTGATAAATATGCGATTGATGTGCCCCATTGGTATTTTGTAACGTTTGAGTTGAAATTGTGTCCCCTCACCACAATCGATTAAAAATAATTCACGCCCGTAGCGCAACACCTGCGCTGTTAATCCCCGGTTGCGGGCAGCAATGGCAGCACTGCTTCCCAATATGGTTACTGAAAAAGTGTTCATGAGTAAAAGAAAGATAATTGTGTAATCATTATTTTCAGGGCAATTATTGCGACAATTTTCAGGCCATAGGGCGAAAACTGCATAAAAAAAGGCTGCCAGATGTGACAGCCCTTTTTATGATTTAGATTCAGACCATTTATTCAGCCTTTTTGTTTCTGGCTTTTTTTTCTGATTGCTCCATGTCTGATTTGAGGTTTGCCAATGCTTCCAGATCACCCAGAGTAGTTCTCTCCAGATTATCTTTCAACTTCTTAACCGCACGTTTGGTCGAAGTTTCTGCACTTTCTTTGGCAGCATTTTCCTTTTGACGTTCAGCAGCAGTAGCTTCCTGGAAAATGCGGGAATGCGACAGGATAATCTTCTTATTTTCCTTCGAAAACTCAATTACCTTAAAGTCGAGACTTTCATCAACCTTGGCCATGGTGTTGTCTTCTTTGGTAGCATGACGGGTAGGTACAAATCCTTCCACACCATAAGGCAGAGAAACTACCATTCCTTTATCGGTTGAACTGGTGATGGTTCCCTTGTGTACCGAACCCACATTAAATACGGTTTCAAATACTTCCCATGGGTTTTCTTCCAACTGTTTGTGACCAAGGCTTAAACGACGATTTTCCACATCTACATCAAGCACGATGACTTCAATTTTTTCACCAATTTTTGTAAATTCTGCCGGGTGCTTGATTTTTTTAGACCAGGAAAGGTCTGAGATGTGAATCAATCCATCAACACCTTCTTCCAGTTCAACAAAAATACCGAAGTTGGTGAAGTTACGCACGGTAGCTTCGTGTTTAGAGTTGAGCGGATATTTTTCTTTGATATTTGTCCACGGATCGGGTATAAGCTGCTTGATGCCCAGAGACATCTTGCGTTCTTCACGATCGAGGGTAAGGATAACAGCTTCTACTTCATCGCCCACTTTCAAAAAGTCCTGAGCGGTGCGCAGGTGCTGTGACCATGACATTTCCGAAACGTGAATCAATCCTTCAACACCGGGAGCTATTTCAATAAATGCACCATAATCGGCTATAACAACCACACGTCCTTTAACCTGATCACCTACTTTAACCGTTTCGGCAAGCGAATCCCAAGGATGAGGTGTAAGCTGTTTCAGACCCAGGGCAATGCGTTTCTTGTTTTCGTCAAAGTCAAGAATAACCACATTGATTTTCTCATCAAGCTGAACAATTTCTTCAGGATGGTTGATGCGACCCCAGGAGAGGTCGGTAATGTGCACCAGTCCATCAACACCCCCAAGGTCAACAAATACACCGTAAGAGGTTATGTTTTTAACAGTACCTTCAAGAATCTGGCCCTTTTCGAGCTTGCTGATGATTTCGGCTTTCTGTTGTTCCAGTTCATCTTCAATAAGCGCCTTGTGTGAAACCACAACGTTCTTGTATTCCTGATTGATTTTCACCACTTTAAATTCCATTACCTTATCAACATAGATATCGTAATCGCGGATGGGTTTCACATCAATCTGAGAACCTGGCAGGAAGGCTTCAATACCAAATACATCAACGATAAGTCCACCTTTGGTGCGGCATTTAACATATCCGTTGATAATTTCTTCTTTTTCGAAAGCCTGATTTACACGTTCCCATGAACGCAGGATGCGGGCTTTTTTGTGGGAAAGAATAAGCTGACCTCCAACATCTTCCTGGGTTTCAACATATACTTCAATGGTATCGCCAACTTTAAGGTTGGGATTATAACGAAGTTCTGAAACAGGAATAACACCATCGGATTTAAAGCCTATGTTTACCACCACTTCACGGGTATTTTTGGCTACAACGGTACCGTCAATAACATCGTGTTCAACTATTGAACTGAGTGTTTTGTCATAAACTGATTCCAGCTTCTGACGTTCACTTGCTGAATAATTTTCATGTTTTTTGCCAATGGCGTCCCAGTCAAATTCTTCAGGGTCTGTTTTGGGCTGAGCCACAGGTTCATTTTTTGCTTCAGGTTCGGCAACTGTTTCCTGGGGTTCTTCTGTAGTATCGGCCTGAGTTTCCTGTGCAGCGGTTTCAGCAGATACTTCAGGGGCTGATTCAGTTTCCGCATCTGTCAGCGTGTCTTCTGAAACAATTTGTTCGGGTGTTTCGGTGGGAATTTGCTCTGACTGGCCGGCTATAGACGTAGGTTCAGCAGTTTCTGAAGGTTGTTCGCCGGTTTCAGGGTTTGTTAATTCTTCATTGACGTTTTGTTCGTCGTTTATCATCTGTTCAATCGTTGTGGTACACTATAAGTACCTGGTTAATACTATGAGAGTTACAGGTTTCAGCCAGTCAGGAACGCCCCGGGTCTGCTACGAATCAGGGTGCCGGCAAAACCGGGGTGCAAAGGTAAACATTTTTTGTTTTCCAATGCACCCTGTTTTAACAAATTAGTTTCATGAAATAAATGAAGCAAAATCTACTTCAATCCGTCGAAAGCAATTACCTTTTTCCCTGATTTTTAGCCATTTCTTCAAGTCGCTTCTGAAAATTAGACTTCTTAACCGGTTTCTTTTTGTTCTCCTGAATCTGCGCGTGAAGCTTTTCTTCATTTACGAAACTTCTGATTAAAAACATCTGTGCGAAAGTCATCAGGTTGGCAAGCAGATAATAATAACTCAGACCTGAAGAATAACTGTTAAAGAATCCCAGAAACATAATGGGCATCAGATACATCATCATTTTCATACCCGGCATTTGATTGCCTGTAGACATCATGTCATTATTTAACTTGGTATAAACAATGGTTGAGATGGTCATAAGCAGGGTAAACAGGCTTACATGGTCGCCATAAAATGGAATGTTAAAAGGCAGATCAAGAATTGAATCATAACTCGACAAGTCGGTAGCCCACAGGAAGGACTCCTGACGCAATTCGATGGAAGCCGGGAAAAAGCGGAACATTGCCAGCAGAATGGGAAACTGCAATAGCATGGGAATACAACCAGACATCGGATTGGCTCCCGCTTTCTTATAAAGAGTCATCACCGCCTGCTGTTTCTTCATGGCATCTTCCTTCTTCGGATATTTTGCATTGATCTCGTCAATTTCAGGTTTCAATACCCTCATTTTGGCCGACGACATGTATGTTTTATAAGCAATGGGGAAAAGCACAATTTTGAGTAATACAGTCAAAATCAATATTATGATGCCATAATTGAGGTTAAAACCTTCCAGAAAGTTAAATACGGGCAATACTGCAAACCGGTTTATCCATTGCATCAGGAAGAAACTCCAGCCAAGAGGTATCTGCCGTTCGAGATCAAGTTTATATTTTCTGAGAATATTATACTTAAGTGGACCAAAGTAAAATTGCATGCCGACCTGTTTGTCCATGGCCGGATTAAAGGGCAGTGAAAGGTTGGCAGTCATTGTTTCGAGGTACCTGGGCTCTTTTTCCGGCTCCCCTCTTTTTTCCAGGTCTGTATTGATAAAATATTCATCAGCAATCAGGGTACTGGCAAAGAATTGCTGCTTAAACGAGATCCACTTTACCCGGGTTTGAATCTTCTCGTCATCGTCCTTGCGCTCACTCAGGTAATCCACTTCGCCGTCGGAATGGCGGTAATGGATAGATGTATTCATTTTCTCAGTAGAAAGGCTTTTTTCCTGCCTGAGCAGGCGGGCATACCAGTTTACATTCAGGTCTTTGGTGTTCACCGGCAATACCTGATCCATGTTCACAAAATTCACATCAAAGCCCACCATATACCGATCGCTTCTGACAGAATATATGAACTCAATGTATTTATCGGTATGGGTAACTGAATCAGAAGCACCCGCATAGAGACGCATGGCAAAGCGAAGAGAATCGTTGCCGGTAATCTGCAGATTGTTTTTGCCGGTAAAACGGACATCGCTCCATTCAGGCTCAAAGTAAAAATGACTGGTATTAATCACACGGTTGTCGGCATAAAATCCGATATCGAACATGGATGAATCCGGCACAAACAGCAATAAAGGTTTACCATCAAAGGTTTTATAATCTTTCAGCTCCACCTGGCTTATGCGCCCGCCCTTATTGCTGAGGGTAAGCCTGAGCAGGTCGGTTTCTATGATAAAATCCTGTTGTGTGCCTGCGGCCGAAGCAGCAAAAACACCAAACCGATTTATGACTGCTGAGGAATCACGCACTGCCATTTCAGCCGGAGCAGAAGAGGCAACGGGAAGCGTGTCGGCCTGTAATGGCCGTTGAGACTGTCTCTCCAGTTGTTGCTGCTGTTCAATGGCCTGCGCGGCAATAATGGAATCGCGGGTATGCTGCCGGGCAGCCAGTTCTTCTTCCGAGGGAGCTGACCACCAGGTATAACCTATCATAATGGCAAAAATCAGCACCAGACCAATAATGGTATTTTTATTCATTCTAAAAGGTATTGTTTGTTAGATTGCAGGCGCAAAATTAGTAAAAGCTGTTGATTACCGCTTTAAATTATTAAACAGGTTGGTTTTAAAGGTTTAATCCTTCGTTTTTTGATACTCCATAGCTGCTTTTACAAAGCTGACAAACAATGGATGCGGATTGGCTACAGTGCTGAGGTATTCGGGATGAAATTGAACACCAATAAACCAGGGATGATTGCTCAGTTCAACAATCTCAACCAGATTATTCTCTTTGTTAATGCCTGCTGCCTTTAAACCGGCTGTTTCAAACTGATCCAGATACTGATTGTTAAATTCGTAGCGATGACGATGACGTTCAGCAATTTCCTGTTTTTGATATATTTTTTCACTCATAGAACCAGGTATAATCGAACAGGAATAAGAACCCAGACGCATGGTACCCCCCATATGGGTCACTCTTTTTTGTTCTTCCATGATATCAATGACCGGAAATGGCGTTTGCGGTTCCATTTCGGTTGAATGGGCATCTTTTAAATGAAGCACATTGCGTCCAAATTCAATTACAGCACACTGCATTCCAAGACAGATACCGAAAAACGGAATGGCATTTTCGCGGGCATAGCGAATGGCTTCAATTTTGCCTTCTATGCCCCGGTATCCGAAGCCCGGAGCTACCAATATTCCATCCAGCCCCTCAAGGGCCTGTGCTGCTGTACCGGCTGTTATGGATTCGGAATGCACAGGTTTTATCACTACGCTACATTTATTGGTAGCCCCGGCATGTACGAAAGATTCACGGATAGATTTATAGGCATCTTTCAGTTCCACGTATTTGCCCACCAGTCCAATGGTAACCTGGCTCTGGGGATTTTTAAGACGATCAAGAAACTCCTGCCATTTAAGGAGTTCCGGGGTTTTCCCCACCGGCATACGCATTTTCTCAAGCACCTCTACATCCAGTTTTTCATCCCGCATCAATAGAGGCACTTCATAAATAGACTCCGCATCAATAGATTCGATTACCGAGGTAGGATCCACGTTGCAAAACAGGGCAATTTTATTACGAAGTCCTTCATTCAAATGCCTTTCGGTACGACACACTATGATGTCGGGCTGCACTCCCTGTTCGAGCATGGTTTTAACAGAGTGTTGGGTAGGCTTGGTTTTAAGTTCACCGGCAGCAGCCAGAAAAGGAACCAGGGTAAGATGTATGACCAGGCAGCCGGTACCAATTTCCCACCTGAGCTGACGCACCGCCTCGATGTAAGGTAAAGATTCAATGTCACCAACGGTGCCCCCTATTTCAGTAATTACAAAATCATATTTTGCATTTGCGCTCAATAATTTAATCCGCCGTTTTATTTCATCGGTAATATGCGGAATTACCTGCACTGTCTGACCAAGGTAATCACCCCGCCTTTCCTTATCAATTACTGCCTGATAAATTCGACCGGTGGTCACATTGTTGGCCTGAGAGGTGGGAACACTCAGGTACCGTTCATAATGACCCAGATCAAGATCTGTTTCCGCGCCATCTTCGGTAACGTAGCATTCCCCATGTTCATAGGGATTAAGTGTTCCCGGATCAATATTGATGTATGGGTCAAGCTTTTGAATGGTTACAGCATATCCCCGTGCCTGTAGCAGTTTGGCCAGGGAAGCAGATATTATTCCCTTTCCAAGGGAGGAGGCAACACCTCCGGTAACAAAAATATATTTGGTAGTTGGCATACCGATTGTTTTTTAAAAGCAATGTAATTTTTTAAAATTTGCTTACCGGCCAATAAAAAACAAACCATTCAATTCCGAAACCTTCTCAGATTGACAGGATAACGATAAAAATACGGGAATAAGGCATCGTCCGGTAAAGTGCAAATGTACAAAGCCGGCGCCAATGGTTGACCAAAATTTTAAAAAAAGTTGCTTATTTAAGCACAAATAAAGCTTAATTCAACTTAACATATTGAAGCACTGTTTGATATATTTCTTCTTTATTATAAGGTTTAGACAAAAATTCATTCATTCCGGCTTCAAAGCTTTTTTTTCGGAATGACTCTTCGGAATAAGCTGTGATTGCAATGATTGGGATATGGATATTTTGTCGCCGTATTTCTATGGTAGCTTCCCACCCGTTCATCCGGGGCATATCTATATCCATAAGGATTACATCATAATCATCACTAAGGCAGGCATTCACTGCTTCCTGCCCATCGGGAACCAAAGTATAGTCCCAGCCCATTTTTTTTATTAAAATCTCTATAATGCGTTGATTCAAAAGATTATCTTCAGCAATCAATACTTTGATGGCTTTATTTGGAACAGACATTGTTTGAGTGAGCCTTTCGGTCTTGAAGTTCATAATAGTCAGTGTGGAGTTTACCCGAAAAGTTAATTACAAAAAGGATAAAAAGTAACTTCATTTTTGTAAAATGTTTCCGGGGAAACCAGAGAGTTTCTGATGTATTCATTTAACCCGCCACTTATAATCAAGAATGTTGTTAAACTAACAAAATGGCTAAGTAAAATTAATTTTTAAAACGGACTGCAAAATTAAACAAAAATCCCTTTCCCGGTTAAGGAAAGGGATTAAATAAATTGATTATTTTACTACTGTCCCAGGTAAGCCTTCAAAAGTTTACTACGAGATGTATGTTTCAGGCGGCGTATGGCTTTTTCTTTAATTTGTCGTACGCGTTCACGGGTGAGGTCAAATTTGGCTCCGATTTCTTCCAGGGTAAGTCCATGGTTCATTCCGATGCCATAATAAAGATTTACCACATCCCGTTCTTTTTCGGTAAGGGTAGCCAGAGAGCGCTGAATTTCCCGTGCCAGAGATTCCCGCATAAGGCCTGCATCAGTTACCGGCGTATCTTCATCGATAAAGATGTCGATAAACTTCATATCTTCATCTTCGGTAAGGGGTGCATCCATTGATATATACCGGGTAGAGATTTTAAGAGCTGCGTCAATCTTGTACTCTGGTATTTCGAGGGAAGCGGCAATTTCATCCGGCGAAGGCGGACGCTCAAATTTTTGTTCCAGTCTGGAGGACTCCTTTTTGATTTTATTGAGTGAACCCACCTGATTAAGCGGAAGACGCACTATTCGGGATTGTTCGGCCAGAGCCTGTAATATACTCTGACGGATCCACCACACTGCATACGAAATAAATTTAAAACCACGGGTTTCATCAAAGCGTTGTGCGGCTTTAATGAGTCCGAGATTGCCCTCATTAATGAGGTCAGGCAGGCTAAGCCCCTGGTTTTGATACTGTTTGGCCACCGAAACAACAAACCTGAGGTTGGCCTTACACAATTTTTCAAGGGCCTGTTGGTCGCCTTGCTTTATGCGCTGTGCCAACAAAACCTCTTCGTCTGCGCTGATCAATTCCTCCTTACCTATGTCCTGGAGGTATTTGTCAAGCGAAGCGGTTTCGCGATTGGTAATGGATTTGGTTATCTTAAGTTGTCTCATAATGGATTTCGGGTTAAAGAAGGTACCATAATGGCCCTATCCTTATCATTAACAAATCTCAGCATATAAAGTTCAGCGACCTTTGCCCACCTTTGCGTTGGCATAAGCTGCAAGGCGGGCAGGTCAAATCCGGCTGCTGAGTTTTTAAAAGCCGGAAGGTGGCAATTACATGCCAAAACCGTAATAGGCTCTGGTTTTATTGGGATAAATGCCTTCTATCAACACGCCACCCTCTTTATTTTCGAGTGCTTTGGCAAGTGTTTCCAGACTATCGATGCGTTTACCGTCCAGTTTAAGGATAATAAACCCTTCACGTATTCCGGCATTGCGCAGCTTCCCATTGCGTAGTTGAACAATCTGCATGCCATAGTCAAGACCCAACTTATCTTTAAGTTCGCTATCTACTGGCTTGAGGCTTGCACCCAGCACATTTTCCACATCTATCACTTCTCGTTGTACGGGGTCGGTAGTACCACTGCGATTTCTCAGTGTAACGTTAAAATTCTTATCATTATTGCCCCGGCGCACGGCGACTGCAATTTTATCACCAGGACGATGCTGCCCCACAATCTCAAGCAGCTCAGAAGTAGAGTTTACCGGCACACCTTCGATATTCAGAATGATATCGCCCTTTTTAATACCTGCTTCATCGGCAGCACTCTTTTCGGTAACATCAGCAATGTAGACTCCATCCAGGGCGCCAATTTTTTCTTCCAGGGCCAGTTTACTATCGATATCGCGAATACTAACGCCCAAAAATCCTCTTTGCACGGTGCCAAATTCTCTGAGATCAGCCACCACTTTCCGCACAATATTCACTGGAATGGCAAATGAATATCCGGCGTAATAACCGGTACCGGAAGCAATGGCAGCGTTAATTCCTACCAGTTGCCCGGCAGTGTTAACCAGAGCACCTCCGCTATTTCCTCTGTTTACGGCCGCATCGGTTTGAATAAAGGACTCAATAGAAGAAGAGCTGCCATCGGGTGAACCGAGAATATTTATATTTCGTGCCTTGGCACTTACAATGCCCGCAGTAACCGTGGAGGTAAGATTAAATGGATTACCTACTGCAAGCACCCACTCTCCTATCTGCAGGTCGTCAGAATTTCCATATAACAGGTAGGGCAGATCGGTCGCATTTACTTTAATCACAGCCAGATCGGTAGAAGGGTCAGTACCCACCACAGTGGCTTCGAATGTCCTTTTGTCATTTAAGGTTACTTCCACCCTGTTCGCCTCGGTAACTACGTGATTATTTGTAACTATATAACCATCTGGCGATATAATTACTCCCGAACCCGTGGCAATGATGGGTTCAGGCCGACCGCCACGTTGCGGTGCGCGCTCTCCAAAAAAGTCACGGAAATCGAAAAAATAATCATATACACTGCTCTTGCGTTCGTATTCGGTTTTCACGTGAACCACTGCATGGATGGTGTTGGCTGCTGCTACGGTAAAATCAGGTAAAATCATTGGACCCGACGACAAGGCTTCTCCAGCCGTAAGATATGCCGGTACCTGATTTTTAACTCCTTGAGGCTGTTGATTGTTGTTGTCTCCAATCCAGGTATAGGCTGAAAGTGCAATTACGCCTCCTGCAATAGCAACCAGTAAACTGCTGACAATTCTTTTCATAATATCAATAATTTGAAAAATTTATAGTTAAGTTCCGTGACATAAAGATATGATTATGTTCCGCGGTGAACCATTTAACGCAATTAGCAGACCAAATGTTACGCTGGGCGCTGTTAAAAAATGTTAAGCAAGTAATTGAGAATTAGCAAGGTATATAATTCACTTTTGAACCTCGAAATATACAAAGCACATTTATATAACTAATTGATAATAAAGAATGTTTAGTCAGGTTAAATTTAATAGGTTAATAATTCTAAACTAAAGAGTTGCGGTCTCTTGTTAAAGCAAACACCCTACTTTTACCCTCCCCCAGCCCTAAAAAGCAGCACCCTACTCTACCCTTCCCAGTGATTGGTGATTGGTGATTGGTGATTGGTGATCTGTGATCTGTAATCTGTGATCAGTGATCTATAATTAGTAATCTGTTGATTCGTTGATTTGTTGAGTCGCTGAGAAATCAATTCGCGCTAATCCGTGTAATTTGCGGTTAATTGGTGATTGGTGATTGGTGATCGGTGATCTGTAATCTGTGGGTTTGTTGATTTGTTGATTTGTTGAGGTGTTAAGCCTTTGAAACATAATTCGTGCTAATCCGCGTTTACCCCGTTGTTTCGGGGTAATTCGCGGTTAATTGGTGATTGGTGATCTGTAATCTCTGATCTGTAATCTGTAATCTGTTGAGTCGTTGAGTCGTTGAGCCGTTGATTCGTTGAGCCGTTGAATTATAGAATCGCTGAAAAATCAATTCGCGTTAATATGCATAATTCGTGGTTAATTGGTGATTGGTGCCTGCACCGTCCTCCCCCTATTCATAGGGGAGTTAGAGGGGGTAATTAACCTCTACCAAACTGCTACCTACGACCTGACATTTTGGCAAAAACCCAGCATAACTATGACAATATTTCCATTCTCCTATTATTTTGAAATTACAATCTTCCCGGTTCTCTGGAAATTGTTGGTTTGAAAACGATAGAAATACACCCCGTTTGCCATTTGTCGCGCATCCCAGACTGTTTTTTCTGCAATAACGGATAAATGTGCTACGGGCCGGCCCAGTAAATCGGAAATGGAAATAAATCCTTTTCCTGAAAACGCACTTTTAAATACTATATCTTCGGTAGCCGGGTTTGGATATATCCTTAGGCTCGCTTTCTCCATTTCATTGTTTGTTCCAAGACTACTGAAATTACCCAAAGAGTCCGTTTTGGCGAGAAAGGGAATATAAACTTCGGTAAGTTTAGCTGCACCTGCTATTACATATCCTGCATCAGCGCATATTTTAACATCTATGCTACTATACCATATGTCCTTTACATTTCCTAAACTACTGGCCCACAGACTGTCACCGTCTGCGTTTATTCCACACATAATCACTTTTTTGTTCATATAGGCAAGTTCAGTGCCTATTGCCAGGTAGTTTTTTTCAGAGGTGGGTATAAGATTTTCCACATAAGAATCTTTGGGCATTTGAAGGACTTTTTCCGAGAGAATGGTTCCATCAGGAAGAAACCTGATCACATGGTTCGTTGGAGGGCCATATTCATATACCGTGTTGACATATGCGCTAAAGAGCTCATTCCCCACAGCATAAATATCACTGAAAGCATATCCGTAGAAAAGCACAGAAGAAATGGTATCCCCATTATGATTAAGTGTGGAAATTACGGCTGAAATAATGTGATCCATATAACTGGACTGTACTGTGGTATTCACTATAATATTGTTGTCATCCATCTCAACAATTGAGAGCGAATAGTGGACATCATAATCGAACACATTTAGTCTTTCCGATTTCCAGAGGATGTTGCCCTCAGTATCCATTTTATAAAGGTTATATTTATAAACATTATAGGCGGTATCATTTTCTAATCCAACATATAAAAGATTGTTATCCTTGCTATTTGTAATATTTAGTATTCGAAAGTCAGCATTGATTTTCTTCTTCCAGACAATATCCCAGTCAGGGGATATTTTCACTATATCTGCGGTTGCATTGTAATTTACAGCAAGGTAAATATTTCCGTTTGCGTCTTCGGTGTAAGATCTAAGATAAGAATAACTACCTTCATTAACTTCAGGCATTTTTTTGCACCAAATCGTATCTCCCATAAGATCTGTTTTTACAACATAGAAATAACCTGGAATGCTTCCATCATTAGTGAAACCGGCCATAACATAGCCATCGTCATAGATAAAGACTGCACTACTTAAGCTTTGTCCCAAATATGGAAAATACTTTTCAAAATTCTGTGCCCCGGCGCTAAAGCCGGCTATCACCAAAAGCATTGTAATTATATTTTTCATGGCTGATGTTTTTAAGGTTCACTTGATAATCATTATTTTACCTGATGTCATTTGCATGCCATTGTTAAGGTGATACAAATACACCCCCGGCTTTATCCCTTTGGTATCCCAGACCGTTTTCAACTCTTTTACGGATACTTCAGCAACAAGGCGGCCGAAGATGTCTGTGATGGAAATAAGACCCGTAGATATGGTAGGGCTTTCGAATATAACATATCCGTTGGCCGGGTTGGGGTATGCTTTGAAACCGGTTAAAAGGAATTCGTTGACCCCTACACAAGTTTCAATTTGAGCCAGCAGTGAATCGCTCCATGCACTATTTCCACAATCGCTACTGCTGAGAACCTTAATTGTGGCGACACATTTATATCCCGGATTCCAGGTAACTGTTGCATTGTTTGCTACCGGTTCAATAGTACCCGATGAAGCAGGAAGCAATTCCCAGATATAATCCTGTGCATTTTGGGCAGGCTGTGTGGTATAAATACTTTGATTTGTTGAAGAACTACATACATAAGTGGGTCCATTAGGAACGGTTGGAATTGAAGGCGCATAATAGGAACAATCTTTGATTTCAAAAAACCAGGCATCCCGATCTCCGTTTCCAGTCAAGTTGCAGTTAATATCCCCATCGTTCTTTACTGCACCGGATGCAACTACATAATGGTGGTCGTTTATTTTTGCAACGGCATATTTATTGAAATCTTCGTCCCAGGTACCTCCAAAGCATTGCTGTTCAATCAGGGTTCCATACTTATCCAATTTTACCATCCATAAATCTTTATGGCCTGGATATGAATGGTTGCCAATAACATCACCATCCTGAGAGACAGAATAACCAAATACTACAATATCATCATTTTCACCAATATCTAATGTCATCGGTGTATCATAAGAGCTGCCACCAAGACTTTTTTGCCAGATTATTTCACCCACTGTATCAATGCTAACGACCCAATAATCGTCTTTCCCTTCCGGAGGTGGCCCAGGAGTGCCATGATGACCGCTTACATCACCATCATTAGAATGGGAGCTTGCTATAAAAAGATAACCATTATCGGTTTCTATAAAATCAATACCGACCTCATACACACTTCCGCCGTAACAGCTTTGCCAGACGATGGTACCCTGCATATCAAGTTCTACCAGCCACATATTACCATAAAAACCCAGTGGATAGCAAGTAACCATTCCCCCATGCCATTGTGTAGCACCCAACATCATAATATTGCCTTTCCGGTTAATAAGTAGTGCATTACCGTTATCCAGGCCATCGTTTCCTATGGTTTTTTCCCATTCAATATTGCCTTCAGAATCACACTTGCAAATCCAGACATCTCCGAATCCATAAAACTGGCTTACATCTCCCCCTTAGATCCAATGCGGTTAATAAATACAAATCCTCCGTCTGGGGTTATTACCATATCTCTCCCATCGTCAATCCCACTACACCCATATGTTTTCTCCCACAATATTTCTCCCGAACTGTTGATTTTTACCACCCATATATCGTTGAAACCATTATTGCCTGACTGTATGTCACCATCTGTTGAATAAGAAGAACCAAACAAATAATAATTCGAATTGTCAATATTTATAATCTTTCTTATTATTTCGTCATCTGAACCACCATAACATTTCGCCCAAATACTGTTCTTCGCGGTATCCGTTTTTATGACACAAATATCACCTTTTCCATGATAATTTGTGCCAAGTTCATCAGAAAAAACTTTTGTACCAAACAAAAACCCATCATTGGTCTTTTCGACCACATTACTATTAGAATTATCCCCAATTCCACCATAGCATTGTTGCCAGGTAACATTATAATTTTGGCCATTGATTATAATAGTCAATGCTAAAAAAAATCCAGTAAATATATATTTTTTCATCTGCAATGGTATAAAGATTCATCCCTGAACATTCAGGGATGAACCAGGTTTGAATTACTTATTGAACAACCAATTTGCCTTGATTAATGGCATTGCCGGCTTGTAGTGTGTATATATACAGGCCTTTATTAACTTCGCGTGTATCCCAGATTTTCTGGCCTTGCGAGTTGGAAACAGAGAATTGGACAATAAATCTTCCATTCATATCTGTTACCTTCAATATGCCTTCACTACTATTCATTGGCAATGTGTAATTGAAAGCAACCCAATTGTTAGCGGGATTGGGTGTTGCAATTATGGTTAGTCCATTTTCCGATTTCGCAGAGCTTAATGAGCCTTTCTTAAATAAAGTTTCATTAACCTCAGCTAAGCAACGACCAAAATGATAACCCCATGCATATTCAAGTATGGATTGGGCTTGGGTAACTGCTGGCCCACTTCCGGTTTGTGCAATTTCCGCAATCAGGTTTACAGTAGTATCGTTAAGCCGGGTTATATTTAAGCCTTGTTGCTCCAACTGTATTTGCTTTAAGTTCAGGTACTTATATGCTTCAAACTCCATAAGGTCGTTGCCATTTAATTCCCTTAAGACCGGAATCATATCTAACAAAGCCTGGGCGCTACTGTAATCTTTTTCAGCAAGATATGTATAAACAATCTCATAATCAGCATTTATACTATTGAGGTTATCATACCAGTTACGCAAATATTCCCAATCAATTGCATTATCGTTCAGTTCTGAACGGATCAGGTCATTGGCGGCTTTTGTTTTAAAAGCAGCATACCTTGCCATGTCTTGCATAAGAACAGTTTTATAGGTTATACCTCCTGCCAATTGTTTCAAAATCGAGATCATATATTCAGGTAAAGGCTGTTCCTTGTTTTCGAGGTATTCAATATTCGAACGTCCATTGAAAGGGCGGCAATAAAGTCTAAAAAGTTGTTTGTTTCATCAATTAAGTAGAGTGTAATGCCATGTTTTGAAGCATTCACAAAGGTTAATCCAAAGTCTGATGAAAAAATGTTTTTGTCAACCTCAGAAATATTGTCTTTAAATTTAATAATAATTTTATCCTTTATAATAGGGATAGTATCACTACTTGTTATTTTAAAGTATTGGCCATCATTATAATAAATGGAATGCCCTCCGAGATTAAAAACAGACTGTGCATTTATCCCCTGGATAGCAAGGAATACAAAAAGGAAAAGAATACTTAATTTATATGTTTTCATAACTTTTGTTTTTTTGACCCACTATCTAAAAACGATTGGTGAAGTAAATGTTTTAATTGTTTATTTCGGCAAAAACCAATGTTGCTCACTGTTTATAAAATAGTTATGGAGGAAATCGTTGAAAGGTATTGGCCTGAAAAAAACACAAAAAACAAGGAAGAAAACGAAATATATTTAGAAAATGTCTGCCATAGATTATTGTAATATGCTGATATACAAAATGATACCCCCCACCCAGAAAGGTTGCAGAAAAATCGGGCAGGTATATTTAAGCCGCTATGCATAATAGTTATACTGAATATGCTGTAATATTACAACATTATTTTAGATTTGTCAATGGGTAAAATTCATTCGCATCATCTTTTCTTCTATTTTAGAATGATTCTATTTAAGAGTTTGAAAAAAGGGTTGGTATTTCAAAAAAAACATGTACCATATGTCAATTAAGGGCATATTACCGGTTAAAATCCGATTTACGCGAGAAATCAGCCTAAAAATAGTGGATTATACCGCAAATTATGTAATTTTGACATCCTTACATCATAACATCAGCCAATAGCGACGCAATGATGACTACTTTTTACAAATTTCATGGCACCGGAAATGATTTTATTATGATTGACGGACGGTTTCATCCTGAAATTCCTGCCCCATCCACGATTGCCAAATGGTGTAGCCGGCGTACCGGCATAGGCGCCGATGGCTTGATGGTGCTGAAACCCGTGGCAGGTTTCGACTTTGAAATGATCTATTTTAATGCCGATGGCAGCAAGGCGGATATGTGCGGCAATGGTGCCCGGTGTTCGGTGGCCTTTGCGTTTATGAGTGGCTTTTGCGGCAAAGCGTGCCGGTTTATGGCCGGCGATGGTCCGCATACCGGCCGCATTATTGAAGCTGATAAAAATGCATGGATGGTTGAAGTGAGCCTGGTGGATGTAAAGCTGCCCGAAAACCCGGATGCCATCATCAATACCGGAAACCCTCACCTGGTAATCGTTACAGAAGATACCAACGCCATTGATGTGGTAAGCGAAGGAAGACGTATTCGTTTTTCTCCAACTTACGCCGAACAAGGGGTAAATGTAAACTGGATGAGCATTCACGAGGATCACCTGTGGGTGCGGACTTATGAGCGCGGCGTGGAAGACGAAACCCTTTCCTGCGGCACAGGCATCACCGCATCCGCCATAAAAGCAGCCTTGCTTACCGGCAAAAATGAATGGAAAATTGAAAGCAGGGGCGGAAAGCTACACGTTCGCTTGCAACGCAATGCGCAGGTTTTCAACGACATTTACCTCGGTGGCCCGGCGGTTATGGTATTTAAGGGTGAATTAAAGCACGACAAAGTATGACCGGAAATACCATTCACCTGCGTTCCCCCGAGTTTGGCGATATTCCTGAAATGTACGCCTGGGAAAACAATCCTGAGGTGTGGCAGGTAAGCCATAGCATTGTGCCGTTGTCGCAATTTGCCCTGGAGCAATATGTATTGAACTATTCCGATGACCTTTTTACTACCCGCCAAATGCGGCTTATAATTGTTTTGAAGGAGGACCGGGAACAACTGCTGGGTGCCATAGATCTGTTTGACTACAATCCTGTCCATCGCCGCGTAGGCGTTGGCTTGTTGATTGCCCCGGCACATCGCCATAAAGGCTACGCTTCCGAAGCGCTTAAACTCATGTTGGATTATTGTTTTGAAACCCTTAACCTGCATCAGGTTTACTGTAATATTTCTGCCGGCAATGCCTTGAGCATTCATCTTTTTGAAGCCAATGGCTTTGAGCACACAGGCACAAAAAAGCAGTGGATATACCGCGAGAAGCAATGGATAGATGAACTCTTTTTTCAGCACATCAGAAAATAAAACCCATAGATGATGGCAACCTACCATCCCCGATACAGTAATCGCAAACAAGCGGGCAAACGCAAGGGCCGGCGCATCATTGCCGTCTTGCTGATTGTGTTTGTTATTTTGTTTGCCGCCTTTGCCTGGCTAAGTTACACGGTAGTCATTAAACCTAATGTTTATACGGCAGATCAACAACAGGCATTTATTACCATCCCCACGGGCAGCGGGTTCAGCGAGGTAAAAAAAGCACTTTACAGCCACGGTTACATCATTAACAGGCGAAATTTCGAATGGGTAGCCAGATTTCGCCACTATCCGGAGTCTGTCAAGCCTGGCCGATACCGAATTGATGAAAGTATGAGTAACCTTGACCTGGTTAACCTGCTGCGTTCCGGAGCGCAAACACCCGTCAGGCTGACTTTTAACAACATCAGGACACCGGAACAGCTGGCCGGAAGACTTGCCACCCAGATTGAAGCCGATTCTGCATCTTTCATGAAACTTTTCAATGATAGCGTATTTCTGGATTCCCTGAATATAACCAGGAAAGAACTTTTCAACATTTTCATGCCCGATACATATGAGGTATACTGGGATACCCCAGCCCGCAGCGTGATTAAACGGATGAAGACAGAGGCTGATAAGTTCTGGGAAGGAGAGCGCACTATGAAATTGGAGCGCATCAAACTCAGCCGGAACGAGGCCATTACGCTGGCTTCCATCGTCGAAAAAGAGACCAATAAGAATGATGAAAAAGCCAGGATAGCCGGTGTATATATGAACCGCCTTAAAAATGGCTGGCTGCTTGAAGCCGATCCTACCCTGGTATTTGCTCATGGCGATTTTGGGATACGCCGGGTGCTGACTGCGCACAAAACCATCAACTCCCCCTACAATACGTATTTGTATCACGGATTGCCGCCGGGACCTATTTATTTACCATCGAAAGCTTCCATTGATGCCGTTTTGAATTACGAAGACCATCAGTATATGTTTTTCTGTGCCCGGGAAGACTTTTCAGGATACCATAATTTTGCACGAACACTGGAACAACATAATTTGAATGCCTATAAATACCGTCAGGCACTCAACCGGCGAAACATTTATAAATAGCGGACATCCATCTTTCCGGGTAACCGCACAAAACTGAACAGTATGAAAAACGCATTTAAGGCCTACGACATCAGAGGCATATATAATAAGGATTTCAACGGAAATGATGTTTATAAGATCGGGTTTTTTCTGCCCCGGCTGTTGCATGCCGAAACCGTGCTGGTTGGCTACGATGCGCGCCTCTCCTCTCCGGAAATCCTGGATCAGCTTTGCAAAGGCATAACCGATTCGGGCGCCGATGTTCATGTTGCCGGATTGTGCACCACACCCATGATTTACTGGGCTACCGCCCGATATGACTATCAGGCTTCGGTGATGATTACGGCATCCCATAATCCGGCAGACTATAATGGCATGAAAATCTCCAGAACCGGGGCATTGCCGGTGGGTTTTGACAGCGGACTGGCCGAATTGCTCGAAATCATTGAAAACAATGAAACTTATCCTTCGGATACGCCGGGCATCTATGCTGAATTTATCTTCAAATCTGATTATCTCGACTTTTTAAGCGCTTACAAAACCGATCTCAGTGGCCTGAAAATAGCCGTGGATTGTTCCAATGGCATGGGGGCGCTGTTGATTCGCGATTTGCTGGGCGATGCCCCCTTATATCTCAATGAAACCCTTGATGGAACCTTTCCCAGCCATGCACCCAATCCACTGGAACAGGAAAATGTGGAACAATTGAAAACCGTGGTGCGAAAGCAGCAATGCGATGTAGGTGTGATTTTCGACGGTGATGCCGACCGGGTGATGTTTGTGGATGAAAAAGGGGAGTTTATTCAGCCCGATCTGATGATTGCCGTGCTGGCCGGTTATTTTGCCGGAAAGGGGTTGAGCGGCAATGCCCTGCAGGATATCCGTACCTCAAAATCGGTGACTGAATACGTGGAAGAAAAGGGTTTTACCATGCATACCTGGCGCGTGGGACGTGCTTTTGCCGCGCTCAAACTGCGCGAAATAAACGGGCTGTTTGGCGGTGAACTTGCCGGACATTATTATTTTCGTGAATTTTATTTTTCAGATTCCGCCTATATGGCCGCGCTTATTCTGCTTGGTGAGATAAAAAAGTTTCACGATAAAGGCATTTCGCTTTCGCAACTTATTTCTTCTATTGTCCGATATTCGGGAAGTGGTGAAATCAATGTTCATGTTGATCTAAAGCAACAGGCCATGGATGCCCTGAAAAATGCTTTTATGCGTGAAGAAAAAGCCAGCGCATATTACGATTTTGACGGTTACCGCATTGAGTTTGACGACTGGTGGTTTAATGTACGTCCCTCAAATACCGAACCTTATCTGCGTTTTCTGGCGGAAGCCAAAACACCGGAACTGCTCGCTCAGAAAACGGCACAAGCCATGGAAATACTCAAACCTTTTATTTCAGCCGAAGAAGGTGCTCACTAAACTCAACTGCATGCCGAAGCGGTGGCTTATTCTCATGCTTTTGCTGCCTTTGAATGGTTACAGCCAGTCTGATTCAGCATTTAAAGCCGATACCCTCTGCCTCCACCGGCAGCGGCTTACCGCGCTGATTACCGGCAGTACCCTATTGTATGCCGGCAGTATGACGGGACTTTATCACCTGTGGTACAAGGATTATCCCCAAAGCAGCTTCCATTTTTACAACGACAACGATGAATGGCTGGGTGTGGATAAAGCCGGACATGCCAGCGCTTCATACATTATGGGCAGTCTGGGCTACGAGTCTCTGCGCTGGGCAGGTGTGGATGAGCGAAATGCCATCTGGTTTGGCGGAAGCGCGGGGTTTATGTTTTTAACTGTAGTGGAAGTTTTAGATGGCTTTTCAGCACAATGGGGCGCCTCTCCCGGCGACCTGATCGCCAACGGCCTGGGATCAGCGCTGTTTATCAGCCAGCAACTTGGCTGGAAAGAGCAACGCATCAAGCTGAAATGGTCCTTTCACCTCACCAAATATGCCCAATACCGGCCAGAATTGCTTGGCAGCACCTTTCCCGAACGCATGCTTAAGGATTACAACGGCCAAACTATCTGGCTTTCGGGAAACATCCGTTCATTTCTACCCCAAAATTCAAGTTTCCCCGCGTGGCTGAATGTTGCCGTGGGCTATGGCGCCGAAGGTATGACCGGCGCCACTATCAACCCCGACTTTTACAATGGACAGCCCATCCCCCACTTCGACCGCTATGCGCAGTTTTACTTCGCTCCAGACATCGACCTCAGTCGAATTAAAACCAATCAACCAACCCTTAAAATGCTGTTCAAAGTTTTGGATTTTATAAAAATTCCCTTACCGGGACTGGTGTTTACAGAGAAAGGAATGAGAATTTGTGGGGCGTGTTTTTGATGTGTTGATGTGTTGATTCGTTGAGTTGTTGAGTTGGTAATCTGTGATCTGTGATCTGTAATCTGTAATCTGTTGCCTGCCCGCCTCAGGAGGGATTCGCTGAGTTGTTGAGTTGGTAGGTTGGTGACTGTGGTTTCCTGGCTCTCAGTCTTTGGTCTTTTTAAGTTAGAGGTTAGAGGTTAGAGGTTAGAGGTTAGAAGTTAGAAGTTAGAGGTTAGCCGTTAGATGTTAGAAGTTAGAGGTTAGAAATTCTCCCCCCGTCTCCACGTCCCCTTGTCCCCCCGTCACCCGCAAAGGCTTTTTCGGTAAGGTTTTCGATAACCCCCTCTCCACGTCCCCTTGTCCCCTTGTCTTTTTAGTTCTGGATTATAGGTTTGAGGGTTAGCACCCCCAGATCCTTCTCCCTATCACTTCCTTCCCCACCTCCCTCTCTCACCTTTCTCCCTCTCTCTCTCCCTCCCTCCTTGAACTCAATAATGAGTCCAGTCTAAAAAGATATAAATAAAAAAATGCCATTAAAACACGAAGTTACCAGGTTGCATAAGGCTCTGTATATCACTGATTAAAGCCTGATGAGCTTTGTTACTTTGTGCCTTAATGGCAAGAAAAGAGTTTTTTATGCTAAGCTCATTCATAATTCTAAACTAATATTTTACCAAATCTTTAGGAATATCTATTACAAGTCTATATATTTGTTTCCTTATCAGGACAGCTCAGTAATCAGTATCATTTATACCCATTTGAAATGCGTATACGACTATCATTCAACACGCTGAATACTGGAATTACCACCATTCCGGTGAATTACCAGTATCCGGTTTCGGCATGGATTTACCATACGCTGGCCGAAGGTGACCATGAATTTTCTACTTTTCTGCATGATTCGGGCTTCGCATTGGGCACTAAAGCATTTAAGTTTTTCACTTTTTCGCAATTAAACTTTCCTGCAAAAGGATTTAAGGTGGAAGGTGACCGGCTGCACATCCTCACAGGACAATGCCACCTGATTGTTTCATTTCTGCTTCCACTGGCTATGGAAAATTTCATCAAGGGATTGTTTAAGAACCAGCGTTTCAGCATAGGCGACAAAATAAGCCAGACCGACTTGCTGGTGTCTTCCGTTGAAGTACTGACCGAGCCAGGTTTCAATGGGAAAGCTATATTTACCACTACTTCCCCCATAATGGTGGGCAAACGGATGGAGAATTGCAAAACAGCCTCATATCTAAGCCCGGAAGAAACCGCTTTTGAACAATTATTAGCCGATAATCTTATCCACAAATTTACCACCGCCCTTAATTATGGCCTGATTTCCCCTGGGCCTGAATTGGAAACGGATGATCCGGAAATAACCTTTAAATTGCTGAATAAGCCGCGCATGCGGGGGATAAAAGTTAAAGCATTTACGCCAGAAGAGACCAAAATCATTGGTTATACCTTCGATTTTGAACTTAAAGCGCCCACCGCACTGCTGCAAATTGGCTATGTGTGTGGCTTTGGCGAAAAGAATTCACTGGGCATGGGCTGCGTTGAACTTAAAAATATCCAATAATGGATCAGCCTAAGCTCGACCGGCAACTGCGGCTAATGATGATATTGACCGGAAATCATAGCCTTACATTAGCACAGATTGCCGAAAGGTTCGACACTACCGGGCGGACCATTTACCGCTATATTGATACTTTCCGTGAAGCCGGTTTTGTGATTAAAAAAGTGGACGGTTACTACCGTATTGATAAGTCATCCCCCTATTTTAAAGACATCAGCAGCCTGGTCCACTTTACCGAAGAGGAAGCCTATATCCTTAAATCGGCCATCGAAAGCATTGATGAGAACAACCTGATAAAGCAAAACCTCAAAAAGAAACTCTATACCGTTTATGATTATAAAATTCTGGCCGAAACGGTGGTAAAAGGCAAGAACAGCATCAACATCAACCGCCTGACCCAGGCCATTGAGGAGCAAAAACAGGTGATTTTAAAAGGTTATAGTTCTGCCAACAGCAATAAAGTGAGCGACCGTCTGGTGGAGCCGTTCCGCTTTACCACCAACTATATTCAGTTGTGGGCATTTGAACCCCAGAGCGGACGCAACAAGTTATATAAGATTTCGCGCATAACCGATGTGGAAATATTAGCCGAAGACTGGCAAAATGGCGATAAGCATACCGAAGGCCGGATAGATATTTTCAGGATAAGCAGCGATCAGCATTTGCTCATAAAACTCAAACTTGGTCTGCGGGCCGCCAACCTGCTCCAAGAGGAATATCCACTTTCGGAAAAATACCTCTCGCACTGTGGCGGCAATTACTGGCTGCTCGAAACCGAAGTATGCAGCTACGAAGGCATTGGCCGCTTCGCCGCCGGACTGATGGATGATATTGAATGGATGGAACCCACTGAACTCAGGGAGTTTATGGAACAGAAAATCAGCCGAAGCATGGAGCGTTTAAAAGATTTTGAGCAGAAAGATAAAAGATAAATGAAAGTTTTTTATTTTTGACAGAAGATGTCAGAAATGGGGGGTAGATTTGCAGCTAAACATTAAAAAAGGAATGAATTACAAAAATGGGGAATAAAAAAACAATCCACCTTGAAAAACAATAGTGGATTGTATAACACTTAATTTTATTTACTCATTTTTCAATTCCTCAAAAGGTTCAATTTAAATTAAGTGTCGAGAATGAATGCAAAGATACAAAGAAAAATAATTCGTAGCCAAATTATAAGCACACATAATTATATTTGCTCATTGGTGAGTAGAATTATCTTTTTTATTCTATCTTTGCAGCAAATTATATTTTTGATGCTTAAAGGTACTAACTATTTCACAGACGAAGGTCATTATATGGATTTTGATGACCTGGTTACATATTTCAGATGGAAAATTTATGATCTCTCAAGCGAAGGTCATTCCAACGAATTTATTACTAATTACTTAAATAACGAAATCTGGCAATCACTAGCTGAACAAATATTGATTATACCAACCCTCAACAAGCCAACTTTATGATTTCTTTTGAAGAATTCTCAACTAAATTAACAGGCTTTAAGCCGTATAGCTATCAATTGCGGATTGCCCAACTCATTAGTGAAGGGAAAAATATTATTTTAACTGTTCCAACAGGAGCAGGCAAAACCTGGGCTTCAATTATCCCGTTTTTGTATGCCAGATATAGTGGGGATATTAATTTCCCTCAAAAGATGATATATAGTTTGCCACTTCGAACCCTTGCCAACTCAATATATTCTGATGTGAAAGATGTTTTACAAAAGGAAATTGATTTGGATGGAATTACATCAATAAATACGGGAGAGTATAAAAATGACGAACATTTTGAAAATGATATAATATTCTCCACTATTGATCAAACGTTAAGTAATTTTCTGTGTTTTCCCCTTTCACTTTCAAAAAGGCAGGCTAATATTAATGCTGGTTCCTTAATAGGAAGTTATTTGGTATTTGATGAGTTTCACTTGCTGGACCCAAAATTATCTATGTCAACTACCTTGGGAACATTGATATACTTAGGTACTCTATGTAGATTTTGTATTATGACTGCTACGTTAAGTGATAAATATATCAATGAATTAAAAACTGCTGTTAATGCAGAAATTGTTTCCATTGAAGATTTTCCTGAAGATATTGTTAAAATAAATTCATTGAAAATACCTGAAGGGGAAAATGTAAAAAAAACTGTAACAGTAATTAATAGCCCAATAAATGCAGAATCAATTCTCAAACATCATACAAACAAAACAATTGTTATTTGTAATAGGGTGGAAAAAGCACAACATATTTATAATGATATTTTATCTATAGGTTTGCCAGGACTATCAGAAAAAAATATTATATGTTTACATTCTCGATTTTTCGATGGAGATCGCAAGAAAAAGGAGAATGATTTAAAAAGATTATTTAGCAAAGGAAATACAGAAAGTGCTATTCTAATTTCAACGCAGGTTATTGAAGCTGGAATGGATATATCATGTGATAAAATGCATTTAGAAATATCCCCTATAAATTCTTTTTTGCAACGAGCCGGCCGTTGTGCCAGATGGGAAGATCAATCCGGCGAAATTTATGTATATGATATTCTCGAACTTGAAGATAGGGAAAAATTAAAAATTGAAGTCACGACAAATGAAGAACAAAGGCAAAAAAATGCAATTAATAATAAATATTTGCCTTACGATAAACAGTTATGTGAAACCACTTTTGAAAAACTCGAAGAAACCCCCTATATTGATCAAATTATCTCGCAACAAATGGTTGATGAAATTTTAACAGAACAAGAATTAAAGAACTATCGACATATTGCCGAGGATAATTTTAATCGAAAAAAAATTCAACAATCGTGGGTAAATTGCGAGAAAAATATGTATTCACAAACCATACGTGATATTCAATCAATTGAAATTGCTCTCATTGATTCTAAAAATGAAAGACAAAAAACTTTCTCACCATATAGGTATGAGACAATAAATCTTTATAAATGGTCTTTTATAAAATGGGCGAAAGAGATTCTCAAAGTTAATGAAGATGTTATTTTTATTGCAGAGAGCAATACTGAAAGTCAGTTAATAGATCGGGATACTTTGGATATCGAAGGCTTCAAATTGAAGCCGATCAATGATCCATACTTCCTGAAAAGTTATTTTGATATTATTTTCGTGGATAAATCTATATTTAGATACACTTCTGGGGCCGGACTGCAATTAGGAGAAGGTGAGTCCTGCTCCCCACTTAAACCCTACAATAAAAAAGACAAGCAAGTTATTGAATATAAAAAAGATACTTTTTGGCAGCACAACCAAGCACTTATTGGTTGTTATGAAGATATCTTCAAGCCAAAGCTTCAATTTACATTTTGTCAACTTGATAAATTCTGGGATAAAACCATTGATTGGGATAAATTAATTAAGACAATGATATGCTTACATGATTATGGAAAGCTGAACACAAGTTGGCAAAAACCTATGAAAAAATTGCAGGAGCTTAAAGCAAATGGGAACTATTGTGCAGAAGAAGTTTTGGCTCATTGTGATTTTAATAGTTTAGAAGACAAAGAAATTGAAAAGCGGAGTGGGGCAAAAAATAAACCTTCGCATGCTGGGGCTGGAGCTATAGCATTTATAGAAAACTCAAAAGAACTTATTGAATCTGAGGTTTTTGATGAGCTAACCTTCTCTGCATCAACAGCTATTTTAAAACATCACGGAACAGAAACAGAATCTCTTTCAGATTTTGAAATCGGCGACAAGGATTATGTACAAATTGAAAGACTATTAAATGACATTGGAGTTAATGCAAAATTAATACGGAGGGCAAGAGGAGGGAAATTAACAACTCATCTTCCAACTAATAAAGAAGAGTGGATTACCTATTTTTTTCTTGTTCGCATACTTCGTTTGTGTGATCAAAAAGCAACAATAGATTTTAATAAATTTCTAAAAAAGTAAAGTTATGTATTCCAAATTTAGAGTTGTAAAACGAACAAGCACATATTCTGATGCGATTGAGGCATATGGAGTAGCCAATTTGATTAATGAAATTCAAAACAGAGCCAATCTCTCGCGTGTTAAATTGCAAATTGAAGATATGGGCTTGTATTATGAAATCATTTCCAAACCCGAAATACAGCCGGAACACATTTCAAATTTAAGTTATTTCCCTCTTTTCAAATATGTAATCCGGGAAGCTAATGAGACATTTGAAGGTAATTATTTTGATTACCCTAAACAGCATGAATTAAAAAAGGAAAGGCAGGCGCTAATACAAAAAGCTTATAAAGATTTTAACGGGAAAGAAAAAGCATCTTTACTAAAAGCTAAGCTTAAAGAAATTGAACGAATTTACGAAGAGGATAAATATATTTATCCGGAGTTAGATGTGTACAGCCAGATTATTACACCAAATAATTTTGTAGGCTTTAATAAGCTTTATCGCAATTTATCATCGAACAAAGAGTCATTTCCTGAGATAGTAAAAGCAATTCTTGATTATTATTCGGGCAAAGTGATTGAGTTGAATACAAAGTTACTCGACTCTTTTGAAGCTTCCGTTACTGCACTTCAAATTTACAATCCAAACACAGGAAAAGGCCAAAATAAAGGGAAAGCATCTGGAGCTTCTTCAGGCTCGGTTAAACTGAACTGGATTAGTGAAACAATGAAAATTTCTGGTGCCTTAACCAATATGATTTGCCAATTGGTTAAAGTAGGTAGTAGTTATGACATGAAAGTAATTGTAGCGAATTTCAAAAAAGCTGATTATTCAAAACAAAAACAGATTGCATTTGCATTCAAGAAAAATATTAAAGGGAATACTCCCTTAAAAGTTGACATTCTCAATCTATTAATAATTAATAAACAATTGATTGAAAATACTGATGAATACCTAAATTTTAAAGCAAGGAATGTTTTAACAGGTCTTCATTCGACATATCAAAAAGATTTAGGCCAGAATAAAGCAGTAATAAACATTGCAGAGCTTCAAACGCCTGACTTTATAGAGTTCAACACTGAAGATGAAGCGAAGGATTGGGTTGAAATTCTAAATGAACAAATTAATATAATCGGAAGTATTGATGAGTTAGGAGACGCAACTCAAGGACTTATTGCCTATAGGACTTTCTTGACAAGCTCAGATTTTCAAAGCTGGGCCAAATTCATATTTTGGTATTCAGATCATCTCATGAAAAGACTATCCAAAAATAAATTTTCAATTCCCTTTAGGGAGACTTCATTAAATAAATTCTTTAAAAATACAACTATGAATGATTTTAAAATCTCTGAAATTGTCTCTAATGAGGGATTTCAGAAAGTGGCTTATGCCATTCGGAAAAGCACGGTAACGTTGCAATACACCCCGAAAGAACAACGAAAGTTTGAAATTCGTTATGGATTAGCTCAAACTTTGCAAAGCAAATCTAAATCAACATCTGATTTAGCAGCCTTCATAGGAGAGTTTATTGCTAAATTCAATGCAGAAACTGCAAGATATGCTGAGAAAACAGGCGACAACTTGAGAGCCAACGTTCGCGAAAATGAACTAACCATTTTCTTTGAACTTCTTGACAGGTATCCATCAAAGGTAGTGGGCGCATTGCTTGCATCTTACGGCTTTGCACTACAAGAAAAAAGCAATGATGGGAATGAGTCAAAAAATCCAGATATATCTGCCCTTGAGAATGACTTCATTCAAGCAGCGGAAGAACTCGAAAAATTAGATTTTTAAAACATAAAAAAACTGAAAGATGAAAAAACAAATTGCATCCATTTCAATTAGTGGAGAAATCACTCTGAATATGCACTCTTTAAATAATGAAGGAGGCGAAGGGAACCAAATAATGACCCGACAATTAACAATTATTGATAAAGACGGTCAGGAACACACGGTTAATGGGATTAGTGGTGATATGTTCAAACATATACATGCTGGTCATTTGGTAAATTACTGCATTGATAATGGAATTGAACTTAGCCAATACTCCAAAGCATTAAACCCAAACCGGATATCCACAGAGGAATTATTGGATTACATTACTAAAAGTAAAAAGAAAAATGAGAAAGCCGGTGTAGTCATAGATGCATCAATTAATTCATGTGCCGTTTGTGATACTCATGGAATATTAATTACTGAAAAAGTTGGAAATAACAAAGACAGTTCCAACACACCACGGAAATCTGTTATCGAATTCGGATGGACAATAGGTATTCCTGAAAAGAATAATACCGAGACCTATCTTCACACAAAGATTGTCCATAGTTCTACCGGCATCAAAGGAGAAAAATCGAATGAAGGTCAAAATATCTTTCATCGTCCAGCCAATCATGGTGCTTACGCTTTTATATGTAATATTGATACTTATCGGATTGGATTTAATGATATTGATCGGTCTTACGCTATTGATGACAAGCAACGGAAAGATAGGTACAAAGCAATTATTCACTCTCTGTTAAGCTCCTTTTTGAATCCACGTGGAGCCATGACAAGCATCCAGAAGCCGCATATCACTGATTTCAAAGGAGTTGTAACTTTTTCGGAAAAATTAATTCCAGCTCCAACTATCAGTTCTATTAACCCAGACTATGTTAAGGAAATCGAAGCAATAACTACTAACTTAAATGACATTGAAACTGGAGCGATTACTTTACTAAAATTCAATGGGCTGGGTGAACTATCTGGAATATTTAAAAATTTGATTTCAGAGGAACCTTATAAAATGAGCTGAACATGAAATTTTCGGTCATATATCAGCCTACAAATCTTTTTTCACTAAAAGACAGCAACTCTACCAATTCTGGAGCAAAGTCCTTACTAGTTCCATCACCGTATTCTATCAAAATGGCCTTATTCAATCAGGCAATAACGATCGATGGACCTGAAGTATTTACTGACGGAAACGAAAGTAAGGAATTTAACTTTATTAAGAGTGCCAAAATTGGATATCATATTAAAGGTAGCTTCTGCGTGAACAATTGTTTTGTGACTATTCAATCACTAAGAGAGGGCTCATATCGTGGGAAGCCATCTTTTCGAGAATATATCTACATATCAGAAAAAATTGAAATCATTTTTGAGACATCGAGTGAGGAAGCAAAAAATTATTTACAAAAGTACCTTCACAGGATTAACTATTTTGGTAAACGTGGTTGTTTCTTCCAGTTTGTAGAATATTTGGATAAACCTAACGAGCAAAATGTTCATGAATTTGATGTTTCTGATTTCTCACCAGGAATATTGCAAGAATTTGATGACATATCTCCCAATGCTCATTTTAAGCATGTGAATAATTTTGATTCTTCATATGCACTAAGAGAGAAAAGAGTACTTGTTATTCCGGTGAATAGAATGAATTCATCAAAATCCTACACACACTTGCGTGTTATGTCATAGAATACTATTCAATGATGGAATTGGATAATTGAAGGATAAAATATCCTGTAATTTCTGCAAATCCCGCCTGAACTGAAATGCAAAATATAAAAGAAGTATTTTACTGTTCAGTCGGGCAGGCCTGCCAAACAAAACCCTGTAAATCCTGTCAAAAATCATAAAATCCTGTCAAAAAAAAAAGAACCCATGCAAAACTACCTCAATCAGTTACTGGAAAATTTGGAGCAGGTAGCGAAAAACCCTCCACCTCCGCCCTATATTGAGATTCCGCCACATATGGCAGAGATGCCAGATATGGCAGAACTGGCATTGTCGCCGCCCACTACGCTTGAAGAGTTGACGGACATACCGTTTGAGGCCATGCCAAACATTCTGAGCCTTGAAAAGGAGCAATGGGAGGTGCTTGCTGATGCCTTAAAACGGCTTCTGGAAGCGTTGAATATTCAGATTACTGATCTTCCCGATAATTACCCGGATGATGCACTATACGATCTAATTGTAAACAGTTGGGATGAGTCTATTCAATATTTGCCCCTGGCCGGCTTCGATTGGGAGTTCTGCACGGGGGACCCCGATACCTGTCCTTATGGTGAAGATTGCAACTGCGGGGAGCCTGATGAAACCGAATTCCCGGTTTACAATGGCCTTTACAACGACGATGGCACCCAGGTTGACATTGAAAATATACCCATACCGGATTTGTGCCTGAGGTGTAAAAGTTATCTTTCCGATTATTGGGAAGAAAACCTGCTGTGCAATATGAACCGCAACGATCAGCGCAATGAGGATCACTTTGAGTGTAGTGCATTTGAGGAGGATGAACCGCAAATCCCTGAAAATTAAAAACAAACAAAACCATTTAACTTATGAGCCAGGAACTTTTTGATGATTTATACAAGAGCATAAGTGAAGAGCGGAAGCTTGAATATTTTGACTTAACCTGATTTCTAAGAATTTTTCAAATGCAAATTACCGGCACCCATTTTAACTACTTTAGCCTTTGTCACCGCAAGTTATGGCTTTTCGCCAATGGCATGCAGATGGAGCATACTTCAGAGTTGGTGGAGATGGGCAAACTGATTCATGAAACCTCCTACCCTGCCCGCACCGAGCGCTATGAAGAAGTAGAAATTGGCGGTATAAAGGTTGATTTTTATGATCCAAAGGCGGGCATCATCCATGAAATCAAAAAATCGAACAAAATGGAGCATGCCCATCAGATGCAATTAAAGTATTATATGTGGGTATTTGAGCAATATGGCATCAAGTGCAACTATGGAATACTTGAATACCCAAAGCTGCGAAAAACGGAGGAGGTGTATCTTACTGATATGGATCGCGAAGAGTTTCCGGGTATGGTGGCCGATATTGAAGAAATAATCCATAGCGATGAATGTCCGCCAAGGGTAAAAATAAGCATCTGTAAAAACTGCTCCTATTATGATTTCTGCTGGAGTGGAGAAATAAATGGAGCGGATGAATAGTCCTGGACAGGATTTACAAGATTTACAGGTTAAAAAGATTTGCAAGTTAAAAAGATTTGCAAAAAAATGATCGAATATGAAAAACACTGATACTGATGATTTAACGGGCAAGGTAATTAAGGCAGCCTACACGGTGCATAATATTTTAGGCTCCGGATTCCAGGAAATTGTCTATCGGAATGCTTTGGCCATTGAGTTGCGGGAGATGGGTATTGAAGCAATGGAGGAGTTCCCCATCCAGGTCTATTACAAAGGACATCTTGTAGGTGCCTATTTTGCTGATATAATAATACATGGTCAGCTTGTAATAGAATTGAAAGCCATCGAAAATCTAACTGTATCTCACGAAGTTCAACTGGTAAATTACCTTACAGCTACAAAGATTGAGCATGGATTGCTAATCAATTTCGGTTCATCGGTAAAGGTAAAGCACAAATTCAAGACTTATAAAAAGACAAAATAAACCGGGATTTGTAACTTAACCCATACTAATGGTGCAGAAAAACATGTTAGTTTTGTTAATCTTGTCAAAGAAACCTGTGAATCCTGTTAATCCTGTCTAAAAAACCTGTAAACCCTGTAAATCCTGTCTAAAAAACCTGTAAACCCTGTAAATCCTGTCTAAAAAAACTTTTAAACCCTATAAATCCTGTCTAAAAAACCTGTAAACCCTGTAAATCCTGTCTAAAAAAACTTTTAAACCCTATAAATCCTGTCTAAAAAACCTGTAAACCCTGTAAATCCTGTCTAAAAAACCTGTTAAACTTGTTAATCCTGTCTAAAAAACCTGTTAAACTTGTTAATCCTGTCTAAAAGAACCTGTTAATCCTGTTAATCCTGTCTAAATGAACCTGTTAATCCTGTTAATCCTGTCTAAAAAACCTGTAAATCTTGTAAATCCTGTCTAAAACACCTGTAAACCCTGTAAATCCTGTCTAAAAACACCTGTAAACCCTGTAAATCCTGTCAGAAAAACCTGTAAATCTTGTAAATCCTGTCTAAAAAACCTGTAAACCCTGTTAATCCTGTCTAAATGAACCTGTTAATCCTGTTAATCCTGTCTAAAAAACCTGTAAATCTTGTAAATCCTGTCTAAAAAACCTGTAAACCCTGTTAATCCTGTCTAAAAACACCTGTAAACCCTGTAAATCCTGTCAGAAAAACCTGTAAATCTTGTAAATCCTGTCTAAAAAACCTGTAAACCCTGTTAATCCTGTCAGAAAAAACTGTAAATCTTGTAAATCCTGTCTAAACAATAACCTGCTAACCCTGTCCATGAAGAAAACCTACTATCTGTTTAATCCCGGTCGCCTTAGCCGCAAGGACAACACCCTGAAATTTTCCCCTGTAGATGAAAACGGTGTTGAAGGCACTCCCCGATATCTTCCGGTTGAGAATGTGGAGGAATTTTACACTTTCGGCGCGTTAGATGCCAACAGCAGCCTGTATAACTTCCTGGGGAAAAACCAAATCAGCGTTCATTTCTTCGATTATTACGAAAACTACACTGGTTCCTTTATGCCACGCGATCAGTTGCTGTCGGGTAGAATGCTATTGGCTCAGGTAGATCATCACGCAAAGCTCACTAAGCGCATGATCATTGCCCGAAAGTTCGTTGAAGGTGCTGCTTTCAATATGCTCCAAAACCTGAAGTACTACCACAACCGGGGCAAAGATATGACTGAAATTATTGAAGGCATTGAAAACCTGACGACAAGCATCAATTTATGCCAGAAAACCAATGAATTGATGGGGATTGAGGGTAACATCAGGCAATACTACTATGATGCATTCAACCTGATTGTAAATGATTTTGAGATGGGCAACCGCAGCAAACAGCCGCCCAAAAATGAGGTAAATGCTTTGATCTCATTCGGCAACATGATGTGTTATTCGCAATGTTTACGGGCGATACATCAAACCCAGCTTAATCCGACCATCAGCTATTTGCATAGTCCGGGCGAACGCAGGTACTCCCTTGCACTCGACCTTGCCGAAATATTCAAACCCATAATGGTTGACCGGGTGATTTTTAAGGTGCTGAATAAAAAGGAATTACAAAGCCGTGACTTTGAGAGTAAGCTAAACAAAGTGTTGCTTAACGAAAAAGGCAAGAAAACCTTCATAGCAGCATTTGAGGAACGTTTAAATGAAACGATACAACACCGCACCTTGAAGCGAAACGTGAGCTATCGGCACCTGATTAAGCTTGAATGTTATAAATTGAGCAAGCACATGTTGGGCATTGAAGAGTACAAACCTTTCAAAGCCTGGTGGTAATAATTTAAATCATTGATAATCATGTATGTAATTTTAGTTTATGACATTGGTGAAAAACGTGTTGGAAAAATGCTTAAATTGTGCCGCAAATACCTGAACTGGATTCAGAATTCGGTTTTTGAGGGCGACATTACGGAAGTTAAGCTGGAGGAACTGAAAATAAAAGCCAGGAAACTGATGAATGAAGAAACGGACAGTTTGATTTTATTCAAGTCGCGCGACGAAAAGTGGCTTTACAAAGAAGTGATTGGAATGGAGCGCAATACGCTTGGAAACATCATTTAAAGGTTGTCGGTGTCGAATTTGAGCGTGAGAAATTGTATTTAAACTATATTATTTTTCTCTCATATCAGTCTAACAGCCTAATAACAAATAAATTAAACAATGCGTCGCTGAGCAGGGAAAAAGTCATGATTGTGGGTTGACTACAAACAGCGGCAAAATCAGCCGGATTTATTTTTTTAATAAACTAATAATTAGGGGATTAAAAAACAAAAATTAACGGCTATCAATCGAACCATTTTTGGAATTGAAACAACGTTACTAGATTCATTTGTACACGACAACGAGCAACTATCAATCGAACCATTTTTGGAATTGAAACGAACGTGATCTTTCAGGTTGATGCCCGGCGTTGGCCTATCAATCGAACCATTTTTGGAATTGAAACCTCGATCTTAATATCTATGTCTATTCAGATGGTCAAACTATCAATCGAACCATTTTTGGAATTGAAACGGGTAAGAGCACCGAAATAATTGCACACCTCACGGCCCTATCAATCGAACCATTTTTGGAATTGAAACATTTAAGTTCAGCCAGATCTGCTTTGAAGCGCATATTCTATCAATCGAACCATTTTTGGAATTGAAACAAGACAATACAAGGCACACAAAGGGTGTAATTAATTTCTATCAATCGAACCATTTTTGGAATTGAAACCCCTGCACGCTTTATGGACCAACGAAGCTTCTGTCTATCAATCGAACCATTTTTGGAATTGAAACGTGTTTTTGGCTTCAACAAGATGCCTGACAACGTCCTCTATCAATCGAACCATTTTTGGAATTGAAACGAAGTAAATTTTATCTCATTTTGCGAAACTGTGCCTCCTATCAATCGAACCATTTTTGGAATTGAAACGGGCAATAAGCTCCGGGGCGTGTTGCTCGCAGTAAGCCTATCAATCGAACCATTTTTGGAATTGAAACTAAATTCTATTACAGGAAAGGAGCATTTGATGTTCACTATCAATCGAACCATTTTTGGAATTGAAACGATAAAAAATTAGAGTGCCTGTTATCGATTATTGTGACTATCAATCGAACCATTTTTGGAATTGAAACTTACATCGTGAGAGATGTAAAGTTTCACGTTTTGACGGCTATCAATCGAACCATTTTTGGAATTGAAACTTTTGTTTTGAAGTTCAGATGTTGTTTTACACATTATTCTATCAATCGAACCATTTTTGGAATTGAAACCTCAAAAATGGCCACAAATGCTGTTGACATTTCCGCCTATCAATCGAACCATTTTTGGAATTGAAACTAGCTAGAAATATAGCAGAAGAAGCAAAAACTCACGTACTATCAATCGAACCATTTTTGGAATTGAAACTCTTTTTGCCCCATCAGGTTAAAAACAATACATTCATCTATCAATCGAACCATTTTTGGAATTGAAACCGAAAATTGTTCAGGTTTGTTTTCAGGGAATGAAAGCCTATCAATCGAACCATTTTTGGAATTGAAACATGGAAGCACCATCAGGTTTTTGAATATCTTCGAGTGTCTATCAATCGAACCATTTTTGGAATTGAAACCACCACCGGCGGGATGGTGAGCCGCTGCCCGAGCGGGCTATCAATCGAACCATTTTTGGAATTGAAACGGGTTACAATCTGACCTTCTACTTCGGCAACACGTGCTATCAATCGAACCATTCGTGGAATTGAAACGGGCAAAAATCTAAATTATTCACAGTACCAAAAACCCTATCAATCGAACCATTCGTGGAATTGAAACATAAAAAACCCACCAACCCAAAAACCACAATAAACTACTATCAATCGAACCATTCGTGGAATTGAAACGCTATTACCGGCACCTTGGTAGCACCTTTCGCAACATCTATCAATCGAACCATTCGTGGAATTGAAACGAAATTCGTTCAGGCGATCGGCATTTTCTCCCCCACTATCAATCGAACCATTCGTGGAATTGAAACAAAATTACAAACAAAATGAAAGTCACAATAATTGATACTATCAATCGAACCATTCGTGGAATTGAAACTCCATGTAGGGAGCATTTTCTGGCATTTGCAGCAGCTATCAATCGAACCATTCGTGGAATTGAAACTTATAATCAAAATACTTGAACTCGTATTCTACATGCACTATCAATCGAACCATTCGTGGAATTGAAACCTGGTCGGAAGGTGATGCGCAACACATGGCAAAAAGCTATCAATCGAACCATTCGTGGAATTGAAACAACTAAATGAGTTGCCTGGCAAATGAACCACTTTTACTATCAATCGAACCATTCGTGGAATTGAAACGTTTAAAGGGCAACTGGATTACATGGTTGCTCCAGTACTATCAATCGAACCATTCGTGGAATTGAAACCAAGTCTTTGTCGATATTTTCATTGGTGAGAAAATACTATCAATCGAACCATTCGTGGAATTGAAACGAAGTAAACGAAATATATACTAAATACAGGCTACCTGCTATCAATCGAACCATTCGTGGAATTGAAACCAACAATCCATTTTTCAATCAGCCTTTCAGCTTTCAGGCTATCAATCGAACCATTCGTGGAATTGAAACATGGTGAGGATTCTCAATTTTATATCTCTCATGCTGCCTATCAATCGAACCATTCGTGGAATTGAAACCTATTACTTTGTGCAGTAACACAAAGCATATAGTATACTATCAATCGAACCATTCGTGGAATTGAAACGAGTAGTCAGATATTATCGCTCCGACTTCCTCAAACTATCAATCGAACCATTCGTGGAATTGAAACTCTGATGGTGTAAACGCAGTTATCTGCTTCTGCCCGCCTATCAATCGAACCATTCGTGGAATTGAAACTTATGCACCCTGTATGCCGACGCAGTTACAACTTCCTATCAATCGAACCATTCGTGGAATTGAAACTATTTTTCATATAAAACAAGGCCGGTGCTAAACTTTCCTATCAATCGAACCATTCGTGGAATTGAAACGGGTTTTTGAAACAATGCAAATCGTTAACATAGATATGCTATCAATCGAACCATTCGTGGAATTGAAACAGCCGAAGGGCGACGGAGGAGAACGGAGGCCTGGTTGCTATCAATCGAACCATTCGTGGAATTGAAACCAGCGTTGCGAATTACTGCTAAAGTGCGCAGTAAATCCTATCAATCGAACCATTCGTGGAATTGAAACTTTTAACGATGTGTTTTCCCACTGACCAAGCGCTACACTATCAATCGAACCATTCGTGGAATTGAAACCAGTGAACGCATTGCACGAACGGAGACATTAAGAGCTATCAATCGAACCATTCGTGGAATTGAAACGTCCTGAGCAATAATAGCCCAGGCACCCATACCGACTATCAATCGAACCATTCGTGGAATTGAAACAAGGGAAACGCATTCAGCAGGCAGGCGAGGGTAAACTATCAATCGAACCATTCGTGGAATTGAAACAGATTTACTGTTGTGATTGATTTAGCGATCTTTAACGCCTATCAATCGAACCATTCGTGGAATTGAAACGAACCGGAACGACACAGAAAGAGCTGGCAGAATTCCTCTATCAATCGAACCATTCGTGGAATTGAAACCCGCTTCAGATGAGGTAAAGGCGCAAATGAAGGTCGCTATCAATCGAACCATTCGTGGAATTGAAACGACGTTGTTGAGCCTGTTGCCATCGTGACTATCGCTACTATCAATCGAACCATTCGTGGAATTGAAACAACAGCTTTGCTCATCACGTTGTCGCGCGCGTAGCTCTATCAATCGAACCATTCGTGGAATTGAAACATGGCTTGGTTTATACAATGACAGCCATCATAGTTGCCTATCAATCGAACCATTCGTGGAATTGAAACAAGATGTAGCAGATGCCAAATGTGTGAGTGAAATCACCTATCAATCGAACCATTCGTGGAATTGAAACTCAGAGGCCGGAGCGGCTCGGAGTTCATCTTCAAAGGCTATCAATCGAACCATTCGTGGAATTGAAACGAGATTGATACGATAGAACAATTCTTACCGCTTCACGCTATCAATCGAACCATTCGTGGAATTGAAACGACGATATTGAAACCGACATCGTGATCGGAGATTTACTATCAATCGAACCATTCGTGGAATTGAAACGATTTTATTCTTTCCACCAGGGCCATTCTCGCTGATCCTATCAATCGAACCATTCGTGGAATTGAAACCGGGTTGAAACACAAAATTCCCCCCCCGGCCTTGTTGCTATCAATCGAACCATTCGTGGAATTGAAACCAGTATCTGTGTTCCGCGGCCAATCTTTTCATCAATCCTATCAATCGAACCATTCGTGGAATTGAAACAAAAGTCTATCTCTATCGGTTTCGGGGCCGCTTTATTCTATCAATCGAACCATTCGTGGAATTGAAACTTGGAAATCATCATTCGTGCGTCTTGTTCGTTTGCGACTATCAATCGAACCATTCGTGGAATTGAAACAACCCATGAAAACAACAGCCTTACTTATCCTGCTCCCTATCAATCGAACCATTCGTGGAATTGAAACCATTCAGGAACTTACCGCATTAGCGGAAGCCGGCCCTATCAATCGAACCATTCGTGGAATTGAAACTTAATCAGGAAGAAAGTCGTTAATTTTGTACTATGACTATCAATCGAACCATTCGTGGAATTGAAACCCAAGTCCTCTTATGTCAATATCCCTTTGTGTTCGCTATCAATCGAACCATTCGTGGAATTGAAACCTTGGTTTTTTATTAAAAGATCGGAATTTGCAGATGCCTATCAATCGAACCATTCGTGGAATTGAAACGAAGTATTTCAGACAGTGCAAGTATTGCCGAAAGCTTCTATCAATCGAACCATTCGTGGAATTGAAACATGAACTATTCTGGTCGTTCAACATTGAGAAGGACACCCTATCAATCGAACCATTCGTGGAATTGAAACTCGGTGATTGATTTTTCAACTGGCAAAACAATTCGGCTATCAATCGAACCATTCGTGGAATTGAAACAAAAAAATACCAACAGATTACAGAGCGGGCCGGTGGGACTATCAATCGAACCATTTTTGGAATTGAAACTATATTTCGGATAGGACAAATAATAACGGTTACGAGGCTATCAATCGAACCATTTTTGGAATTGAAACGGGCTACAAAATCAATTATTCACAGTACCAAAAAACTATCAATCGAACCATTTTTGGAATTGAAACTGTTGAGCTGGTGGCGTTTGCTTATGATTCGACCGCCGCTATCAATCGAACCATTTTTGGAATTGAAACCTGGGTTATCGAACGAAGCGGAGCTGTTTTTGTGCAGCTATCAATCGAACCATTTTTGGAATTGAAACATGCAATTTACCGGAGTGAATGCGAAGTGCCGAGGCACTATCAATCGAACCATTTTTGGAATTGAAACGAAATTCGTCCAGGCGATCGGCCTTTTCTCCCCTATCTATCAATCGAACCATTTTTGGAATTGAAACTTGCGCGCTCTACGCTGTTTTTCTGCCAAAACAATGCTATCAATCGAACCATTTTTGGAATTGAAACATTGAACGATGCTGATTCCGCCAAGAACTATGGTGACTATCAATCGAACCATTTTTGGAATTGAAACAACTTACGGCCCAATTAATTTTATTGATCCAGAAAACTATCAATCGAACCATTTTTGGAATTGAAACGTAAGATTTTCATCAATATTTTCGTATTGAAAAAAGCTATCAATCGAACCATTTTTGGAATTGAAACACCAGACTGTTTCATCAGGCGACGGCATCCAGCTTGACTATCAATCGAACCATTTTTGGAATTGAAACCAATGCAATATTATATCATACTTGCGGCGAGCAAACTATCAATCGAACCATTTTTGGAATTGAAACAGGCGTATTGCCTGCTGACCACCGGCGCCTATAAATCTATCAATCGAACCATTTTTGGAATTGAAACACGTTTTCAATACGGCTGAAATAATAATCGTCTTTTACTATCAATCGAACCATTTTTGGAATTGAAACTTGGATTAACCTGGGCCGATGGCCTTACCTTAAATGGCTATCAATCGAACCATTTTTGGAATTGAAACTATTTAGAAATACTGCTGCCAACAGGTCGATATAAACCTATCAATCGAACCATTTTTGGAATTGAAACTTTGTTTAGGGAAGCATAAGCAAAGTATTTTTTGCTATCAATCGAACCATTTTTGGAATTGAAACTTTTAGGGAGTGCAATTGCCCTATTTATTTACGGAAACTATCAATCGAACCATTTTTGGAATTGAAACTCGACTACGCTCAGGCACCTGTGTTTTTGGTTATTCTCTATCAATCGAACCATTTTTGGAATTGAAACTTGGGTTGTCTTGTTTTGCAATAAGCATATCGCCCCTATCAATCGAACCATTTTTGGAATTGAAACAAGTGTATTTCGCAATCTTTTTTGAGGGTTGGATTACCTATCAATCGAACCATTTTTGGAATTGAAACTATCCAGATCATTGAATTCGCAAAATGCTCGGATACCCTATCAATCGAACCATTTTTGGAATTGAAACTTCGTTTTTAGTGGTTCAGGTCTGCTAATTCGTAAACCTATCAATCGAACCATTTTTGGAATTGAAACAGGATGCGGTTTTTGTTCTGGGCAGATTTTTCATAACTATCAATCGAACCATTTTTGGAATTGAAACCTTATGTCCCCAGTGGCTTTCGGCTTCGAGGCCTGAGCTATCAATCGAACCATTTTTGGAATTGAAACGTTTTATTCGTAAAGAACGCTGTACGCACGAAGAACTATCAATCGAACCATTTTTGGAATTGAAACTGATGTGCTGATGTTCCGGACTGAGCGGAGAATTATCCTATCAATCGAACCATTTTTGGAATTGAAACATAACATAACGTTGTGCGGGACAGGGAATAAATTTGTCTATCAATCGAACCATTTTTGGAATTGAAACTTAAGCAGGTGCACAGCCACCAGCGACATATAGCCCTCTATCAATCGAACCATTTTTGGAATTGAAACGATATACAATTTTGCTGATTACTCCGTCTTTGTGCATCTATCAATCGAACCATTTTTGGAATTGAAACGAAGCATATTCCAACACGGGCATTGGTTCCGAATACGCTATCAATCGAACCATTTTTGGAATTGAAACGTGCTTTTTCGAGCAGTTCTGCAGCCTGTTCGGGACTATCAATCGAACCATTTTTGGAATTGAAACCAAGTTGTGTTGAAGTGGTTTTTAAATTTATTGTAACTATCAATCGAACCATTTTTGGAATTGAAACTTGTCTAAAATATTAAATGTTTTAGACATTGAAAACCTATCAATCGAACCATTTTTGGAATTGAAACCTGCTTTTTCAGCTCGCTATTTTCTGAAAGGACTTCTATCAATCGAACCATTTTTGGAATTGAAACTTTTTGTCCATGGAAGTATTTTTCGCGGGCTGAATCACTATCAATCGAACCATTTTTGGAATTGAAACAACCGATGAAACCATGAAAACTTTTGAACTGCAAATCTATCAATCGAACCATTTTTGGAATTGAAACCTTGTCAATAAATCCTGTGTGAGCAATCCTACCCTCTATCAATCGAACCATTTTTGGAATTGAAACTCTTTTACACTAACTATCTATTTAGGGCATTATTGCCCCTATCAATCGAACCATTCGTGGAATTGAAACATATTATTGGCACCGATTACCGCTGCTCCATACCCCCCTATCAATCGAACCATTCGTGGAATTGAAACCAAAATGTTTATGAAAATTACACAAATTTTATAGCAACTATCAATCGAACCATTCGTGGAATTGAAACGTAGATGTTCTTCATATTATGAGTTTGAAAGAGCGTCTATCAATCGAACCATCCGTGGAATTGAAACCGATTCTGGTAAATAGAGATTGGTCATTCATCTTCCAATCCAGCCAGGCTTCAGTGGGTTTATTGAGATGGCCTTGGACAATTGAATTTACTCCTTATTTCTTAAGTAATAAAAAACACAGCTAAGGTATTAAAAGCCCAACGGATTATAAAATTGCAAAAAAAACAGACAACATACCTAAAAATGCAAACATTCTACTTTGTTACATGTTTAAATAATAAGATAGCGAGGTGTAAATCAACCTTTTGTTGATAAATTAGCCCGTTGAAATTAAGAAAAATCTAAAAACTAAAACCATGAGTATACTTAGCGCATTGAAAAGACTGTTTCGCACCACCAAAGAGGTGGGTGTTGAGAAAATTACCGATCTGAAGACTAAGGCCGATCATCTTAAAGATGAAGCAGTTGACAAAACCAGAGAAGTAGCCCAAAAAGCCAAAGAGGCGGGCGATGAACTGCTGGATAAAACAGAGGAGGTGCTGGATAGTGCCAGAGAGAAGGTGGGTGATCTTGCTGACAAAGCCGGAGATAAAGCTCAATCGGTAAAGGAAAATTCCGGGAAAGTTGCCGATAAAGCAAGTGAAAAAATGGATGAGCTGAAGCAGGAAACCAAAGAAAAAGCCGGTGAAGTGAAAGCAGATGCCGGCAAGGTTTGGGACGATGCTAAATCAAAAGCTGCTGATATAAAGGATGATGCAGCTACCAAAACCAGTGAAGTAAGAAGGGATGCCGCCAAAACATGGGATGATACCAGGCAAAAAACTGGCGACTTGAAAGAGGATGCTTCGGTGAAAGCCGGAGAAATAAAATCAGATGCTGCTAAGGTGGTACATGAGGCTAAAGATAAAGCCGGTGATTTGAAAGAAGATGCCTCCGCTAAAGCCGGCGAAGTGAAATCAGATGCTGGAAAAGTGTGGGATGATGCCAAATCAAAAGCTGGTGAACTAAAAGAATCGGCTTCGGAAAAACTAGGTGATGTCAAAGCAGAAGCTGGTAAAGTATTTGATGATGCCAAAAATAAATCCGGGGAGGTTAAACAGGATGCCACCGACAAAGCAAATAAGGTAGCGGAGGATGCCAAAAAGCTGGCTGACACTGCAGAAGAAAAAGCAGACGAACTAAAAAAAGATGCTAAGCATAAGGCCGGGGACATTAAAAAAGAAGCAGAGAAAAATAAAGGCAATCATCCGGATAAGTAAGTCATTAAATAGGTAATTATACAACTGAAAAACGCACCCGTGGGTGCGTTTTCTGTTTGTATTTACTACGTTTTATACGTTAAACCGGATGTGCAAAATGTCGCCATCTTCAACCACATAGCTTTTGCCTTCCACATATAACTTTCCGGCTTCACGGCAGGCATGCTCGGATTTCAGGCGAATAAAGTCAGCGTATTTCATTACTTCTGCGCGGATGAATCCCCTTTGTAAATCGCTGTGTATCACCCCTGCCGCCTGAGGTGCAGTCATACCCTTTTTAATGGTCCAGGCGCGAACTTCCATTGGCCCGGCGGTAAAAAATGACTTAAGATCAAGGATGTTATAAGCAGCCCGCACCAGCTTGTTTACGCCAGGCTCAGTCAGCCCTGCATCTTCAAGAAAAACCTTTCGGTCTTCGGCACTTTCCAGTTCGGCAATTTCAGCTTCAAGTGAACCGGCTATAACCAAAACCTGGGCATGCTCATCCTGGACTGACGCCTTCAGTTGCTCCACATACTGATTACCCGCAACGGCAGATGCATCGTCAACGTTACAAACATAAATCACCGGTTTATCGGTGAGCAAAAACATATCTTCAATATAGGAACGTTCCTTTTCGTCAAGATCGAGGCTTCGAACGGACTGAAAATCTTCGAGGTGATTTTTCACTTTATTCAGAGCATCAATACCCTGTTTGGCCTGCTTATCGCCGGCTTTCACCAATTTTTCCAATCGTTGTATTTTACGCTCCACCAGGTCGAGGTCTCTTATCTGAAGTTCAAGGTCAACAATCTCACGATCACGTACCGGGTTTATAGAACCTTCAACATGGGGCAGGTTTTCGTCATCAAAGCAACGCAATACATGAATGATGGCATCGGTTTGCTGTATATCGGCCAGAAATTTATTCCCCACCCCTTCTCCCTGGCTGGCTCCCTTGGCCAAACCCGGAATGTCCATAATTTCAACTGTTACCGGTACAATCCTGGCAGAATGGATTAATTTATCGATTTCATAAAGCCGGTCATCCGGCACATTTACCTGACCCAGATTTGATTTGTTGGTGCTGTAAGCAAAATTGGATGTTTGACCTTTAGTATTTGAAAAACAGTTGAATATGGTGGTTTTACCGATGTTGGTCAGCCCAACAATGCCGCATTTTAATGCCATAAATTGAAAATTCTAATGATTTGAGGGGTGCAAAGATAGGAGTTTATTTTGTGTGATCTGTAATGTGTGATGAGTGATGAGTGATCTGTGATGTGTGATGAGCAATCAGTGTTAAAATAGTGAATGAACCCAATTGGAGTATAAAATTCCACCAAACCGCTTTATAAGTATAAGTGGTAAGAGCCAATTTTTTATTCACGAAATTCAGTCACGCTTCACACAGCGAGTCATCCACAAAGGCGAGTTTCCAGCCATCGGGCGTATGAATGAAATAAAATCCGCGGGGATTATCATAGGAATTGGGCAGATAAACGGCCATAATTTCTGCCTCAGGATAGGCTATTTTCACTGGCCTGGTTTCGAAGGTCTCCGTATTCACAACCACATCAGGAACACTTTTAATCCTTACGTAATATATTACATTGATATTACTATAAATGAGATCACAAGGCGTTGAATTGTCAAAGTCATTTACATACTCAAATATTAAATCACCGGTTGCGCTGGGTTTGCTCATAAAATCATCCTCCGGGGCAAAACCAAAATCTTCGGCTCTCGTTGCCAAAATAGCTACTGTACCGGAAGCGTAGTAGCGTCTTACATCCATTTTTGAGTCAAGGTAATTAGCCAGTGTTTTGTCATTGTTCTTGAGCAGGCTGCTAAAGTTTTTTCCCCAATAGCAATCGTTCAGGAAACCCTCGATAAAAGCGGGGAACTTATCTTCTGGTTCTCCGGAAGAAGCATTGCCATTTTGCGCATTTGCATTATAATCAAGCACTTCCAATTTAAAAGAATTGATTATATGTTCAATAACGCCTTCCATCCTGTCATTCTCTTCTTCGGGATATTCGAAGCGAATGGTGAAATATCTATCATTAAACACAGTATAATCAGTGTGCAACATATTATCAACCTTATATTTGATAATATAGTGGTTGTCTTCGAGCTTTTTACTGAGAACTCCTGTTATGAAAGCTAAATCCTCTGCGTATGCCTTTTCAACCGAAGGAGGTTCACCATCTTTAGTGGGATCATCTTTGAACTCATAATAAACGATCAGTTGGATTTTTTGATCTTCCGAAATGAATTTTTGACCGTCTCCGCTATCCGCTTCGCCTTGCGGAATAAGGAAATCGGGATATTCAACGGTGTAGTCGTATCGATCGTTGTGGTAAGTTTTGTAGTTTACGCTGTCTGGCTGCGTATCTGTTTTCCCGGGGTTGCCGTTGCACGCTGTAAGTAGGACAAGGGAAATGATAAAATACGTTAGTTTGCTCATGGCTGTTAAATTTTAATAGTTGGAGGCTTGAATTAAGGACTTTGTGGGGCAAGGACTTTCATTTAATTTTCATAATAAAGCCGCCTGTTTCAAACTCATGACTTAAATGTCCGAAAATTTGCATGGTTATACTCCTTTGTCCCATTTCTTCGGCAGAGGCTTCGGTGAGTCTGGTCATGGGCAATCGTTCAATATCGGCAATTGTGCATTCAAAAACGGGGGTCTGGCTTTTGTCGGCATACACCACCTGGTCATTTAAACACACTTTGCCGTATTCAATGTGTCCTGTAAGGATTGTACCAAGGTCATCTTTGAGTGCATATGTTCCGTAAATCCGGAAAAGGAATGATTTTTTTGCTGTAGCTGTCATAATTGTTTTGTTTATCTTAATAATGATAATTATTAGATTGAGGCCGAAAGTTGAGGCTGACTGTGGAGAAGTTCTCCACCTGCCATTGCTCTTTTATTACCTTGCAGCATAAAGCGAAACATTTTCTGCAATTTTTTGGATGGAAAGCTCATCGTTGTTTGCAACAAACAGATTTTTTTCATAATCTGTGAATATTATACTGTTGTTTTTGAGCCATACAGGATTTTTATTACTACCAATATCCGTTTGTTCTAGTATCATCTGATTACTACCATCTTTGTTGGCTATACAATAAGGACCGTGTCCTAAATCGCCCATCTCAATGATTGTACCGTAAAGAATTTTTGTCTCATCCGGTGAAAGCGTAAATGAGATGAACTCTGTTTCAACCCAATAATCTTCACTCTCTTTATTTCTCAGCACATTAAAATCCAGTTTGTCAGACAAACACACTTTTACATTGTTGCGCGTATAATAGAGTTGTTGTTTTGTTGTTTTGAAGTACTGATCTGCTTTATTACGAGGAAGTTCCGTCATGAATTTTCCTAAAACCCGTCCGTCAGATTCCTTGTCCAGAGATTTTTTTTCTTTTCCGGCAATGGAGTATATGTCAAATTTCCTAAAATCGTAGTAGTCCCAAACAAAGCCGTGCTCCATAAGCAGTTCTCCTTTATGGTAAAGAAGCGGGCTTATTTCGCCATAGGTGTCGGTTATGCAGTCGTCTTTTTTCAGTTTCCAATCAACCACCCATTGTGGTGTAATTTTCGAATCGCTAATGACAGCAGATTTGAGCCATAGCGAACCATCACGCTCTACACTGTAATACAATGTTTTTCCTTCTGCATCGAAGGTAAAATTAAAAATGGTATCAGATTCTTCGACGAATTTTACTTTTTTGTTATCGTCAAAACTGTGGAAATACAATTGGCCATCAATAAGATATGCTAAGGGGCATTGCGTGTAGGCAATATCTGCAGGTTTCTCCAAAATGACTTCTGCCACAGTTGTATCAGCAGGTTGCAGCTCATTGTGGCCATTTTCCTGATTGCCCTCTCTACAAGCGGATAGTATGGCAAAGATTGCTAAGAAATAGATTGTTTTTTTCATTTGTAATACGTTTTTAAAGTAGAATGCTACCTTTCCCATTTTTCGTTATTCCATTTTAGCGTAACTTCTTTGATTGCTTCATAAGGAATTTCCCGGGCTTCATCGTAATCCAAAAATTGATAGGTATCTATGTTTAATTTTAGTGAGGTGCCTTTTTGAGGAAGTTGGTAATAAACAATATAGTCACCCTTGGCAAATTGCTTTTCTGCAAATTTTCGGGTATCGGCCGATAGCTGCGAAACATTAATAAAGTCAGTCAACTTATAATTTTGATTCCCGCCTAACCGGTAATTGGGATCTTCGGCAAGTTTTCCGTTTTGGTAAAAAAATGTCCTTATTTCACTTCCCGATTCCGTACCATTATTTATAGCTACCAACTTGCGGCCGTCTTTCAGATTCCAGTAGCACATTTCCCATCCAAACTGCATTCCGGTAAGGCTTAAATATCCGTTTTTCACATCGCACACATCAATGGGAGTTGATGAAATATCGTAAGCTTTATCTTCACCAATATTATTAAGCAGCAGCTCTCGATTGGTTAAACTTATTGCTTCGGGAAATGCATCATCGGGCAGCAGTAGAAATATATCTTTAATATTTACGACTGTAGCATCGGTTGTTTCTCCCGCAATTTCATTTTGTTTCATGGTGCCTGAAATTTCGACGGTAGCGCCTTTTTGATTCTCACCTGTACATGAAAAAAGTATTGCAAGAAATGCGATCAGATAAATTTTCGATTTCATGGTTTATCTTTGTTTTTGAATGTGCAATTTTGTGTGAAATTATCTTTTACTAATAGATGAAAAGATTCTGTTATTAATTCATGCTTCTCACTTTATCTTAATCCATCAAGGCCCACTGTTAAACTCTATCGTTTTAACCAGGTCATTCTCATCAAAATTGACTTCTATATTAAGAATCTCCATACTTATGAAGGCTTTATTACCGTCTTTATTTTCAAATAAATCGTCTTTAGTGAGTCCGAATTTCTCGATCAAAAAATCTTTATCGCAGTTTTTGTCTTCACAAATAATCCATCCGAAACCCTTCCCCGGCTTAGTGATATAGGCGTGAGTCATGCGGTCGTCCTGATAGGTTAACTGAATGCCGTCGTACTCCATGGTTGTGGTCGTCACAATATAATCCTCATCTATGTAACCGGAAACTTCCAAAGGTTCTGTTTCTGTATTCTCAGATTGTGGTTTACCCAACAAACGTTTTGCATCATCGGGATTGGTTCCCAATTGAAATTTAGCAAGTGCGAGATTTTGTAAAAAGGGAAGATTTATATGACCCTGATGTACATCGATTAACGCTGTTTCAATATAGTCTATCAAAAATGCATCGGCCGACGGGATAAGCACTAGAGTATTGAAAAAAACGTTCTCTTCACCGTAGTCAATAAGTGCTGTAAATTTCAAATCAGAAAGGTGGGTTATGGTCACATTTTCTAATTTATCGCCTGCTTCCATGCCGTTTCCCATTCCAAACGGGGCCCAAACTTCCTTACCCAAAGGATAAATCATTTTCCATTTGTTTTTAAACACTTTTTCGGCAGCTATCTGCTCTTCTTGTGCCTCAAATTCAGGGTATTCATAGATTTCGAGCTTTTCGTGATAAAACTCAAGATACCGTTCGGTAAACACTTTCTTCTCATCAGGCAGACAGTAGCCGATTTCAGCGGAGCATTGAAAGATGCTTTTCAGCCATTTATCGCCCGAAGCAATTTGCTGCGCATCTGTTTTTCCCATCAAAGAACCGGAAGTATTATCTTCCTGGTTGCGGGCGGCCTGGTTGCAGCTTGTTGAGAGTGCAATTGCCAGTATTGAAAACAGTAGTGTTGTTGAAGAAAGAATCGATTTTTTCATCATTATTTTCATTGTTTTAAAAGTTAAAACATTAAGTCCGAAGTCATTTGTACAAATCCATGTATTCAAAAATTATTTTAACCGCTTCTTCTTTCATATCTCTATTCAATGATCTATTCCGGCGAACATTGTTCGTTAGGTTATAAACCTCACTCCAATCTGAATCCATCGCTTTTTGTGCCTCAATCAGTGCGCAAATAATATTGATTGTGTAACTTTCGTTGTTCTTCGACCTTGCTTTGAGTGCGTAAATAATTGGCTCGTCAACATTGAAATAGTTTTCCATTGCCTGCAGGTAAGCCAAAGAAATCAGCAAATCAGCACTAGCCTGATTAAGGAATTCATCTGTGTCTTTAAAGTTATATTTCTCCTGCAAATATTCATAGAAGTAGTAGGCATTGTTAAAACCATTAAAACCCCAGCCCAGTTGATTGATTACTGCTATTTTCAATTCAACCGGATGCATACTTTCATTCAGATAATTCATTAATTCAATCGTTAACCTTCCTTCGGTTGTGGAAGCTAACTGAACTATTTTTGAATCTTTATAAGCTTCACTAATTGGTGTGGAAGTCAGCGGAGAATCTGCAAATAGATTTTGACTGAGTACAACTGCCGCAATCAGGAGTAGGGCTAATTTCGCTTTCATATTAATAAGGTTTTTTAGTCTGGTGTTTGCTACTGATGAATTATCAGCATGATTTATTCACGTTAATACGGATTACCACTTACTTAATAAACATGTTATCGTCCCAGGTTTTGCTGCCGGGCAGCTCTTTTACCTGTGAATAAAGTCCGGGAAAATTATCGACTAGAAAATATTTGCTGTCCCAGGGTTTGATTACACGAATGATGTCTTTGCCGCTGTCTTTACCGCCGGTGAGCACATAGTACTGAATGAATTTAGCATCCATTTTACTGTTGTATTCATAATTGGAATTCATAGCCTCCACTTCCACGGTATAGGGCTTTCCGGGTATGTATCCGTTTTGCTGATGGGCACCTTTCAGGTAAGCGGCTACCTGATAGGGACGCGCATAATATTCATCTTTACCGCGAAGCAGTTCGCTGAGGCGATGCATTATCCGGTCCTTGCTCATACGCCCGGGATTGTTGGGATCGTGTTCATTTTCAGTGGTTGCCAGATACAAACACTTTTCGCCAATAACGGGGTATTTGCGGTATATTTCCATGGCAATCAACACCATGGTTACGGCGCCTTGCGGCTCGGTGGAAACCTGTGCCTGTAATTCCCGGAATTTTGCAACCGTCCACGGAAAGCGGTCGAAGGTGCAGGAGGCTTTGTCGCTCATATTTAGCTCATCATGGTTAATTTTACCGGCAAGTGTTCCGGTAATGGAAGCATTGTCGGCAGGCACCTTTTCTTCTACAAAATCCTGAGTGGCTTTCTTGCAGGCGCTGAAGCTTATGACCAGCGCAATCGCTAAAATCAGAACATTAATTAATTTGGTTGTTTTCATTGTCATCTGTTTTATTAAAAGCTTTTACATTATTCTTGTTTATCGACCAACCTATCGGTTACAAAAAATGCTTCGTTTTTTCTTCCTACTCTTCCTACTTCCTACTCCCTATTCCCTACTCCCTACTTCACCATCTCCACCCTTGTCACTCCTCTATAACTTGGAATGGTTTTCAGCCCTTTAAGGTATTCAATGGTGGTTTCTGCTGAAGGACGAAACAGTCCCTGTCCGGGATCGTTGTGGTCGTATTTATAAACCGAAGCCATATAATCGTTCATGACTACGGAATACGTTTTGTCCATATCAAACGGTTTTCCGTCGGTTGTTAAAAGTTCCACATCTTTAAGCTTCCCATCGGGGTTTAGCATATAGCGCATAGTCATTCCCGAAGGATAAATGGGCAAATGGTCATCGAGTAGGAATGCACTGAGAAACAGATTGCGCATTTCGTGGCCTGTAAGGTTAAACAGCACTATTTCGTTGCCGAAAGGATCCATTTCATAAACGTCCTTGGTACGCACCGGACCTTTGGCAAGCGTTGATATACGAACCCCACCCGGATTGATAAAAGCAAGGTCGGTTCCCGAAGCAAAGCGTATGGCATCGGTCATCAGGAATCCTATTTCTTCGTAGTTTGAAAAATCGTCTTCGGCTATTGCGATGGTTTCGGTCAATGCCGGATTGTTGTTGTAGGCATCCACCATTGTTTGAATATCGGCACGGGAATTCCCCTTCTTGCCCACGGTTAACAACTGCATTTCTCTACCCACCTTTCCTTCGGGACTAACTCTCAGCTTAATGAGCGTTGCATATTTGAGTTTCCGTTCGGCCTGCGTAATCATAATTCCATTGTGGATTTGATCTTTTTCGACTTTGGTGTGCGAGTGTCCGCCAATCATTACATCTACGCTATTTGCCGGCAGTTGATTGGCTAATTTCACATCGTTTTCAAATCCGAGATGGTTCACCATCACAAATACGTCGCAACTGTCTTTCAGGAAGAGATATTCTTTGGCGGTTTGAAACGGGTCTTTAAACCCAAATCCTTTTGCATTATCCGGGTGTGTGTCCGGAATTCCATTGTCGTTTATGTCCAAAAAGGACACAAAGGCTGTTCTCAGCCCATTTGGGCTTTTAATTATTACATATGGTTTAATGCGAAAATCGGGTGTTTTCGGCAGATCGATATTGGCACTAAGGAAATCAAACTTCGCTTTGTGTGTGATGTTTGCAAAACCCACAAGGCGGGAGTCAAACTCGTGGTTACCCACTGCCGACATATCAAATTTCACGGCGTTCATCAGCTCAATGATGGGTATTCCCTTTTCGGGATATTGGTCGTTTGCCGGGTTTCCTGTTTGATTATCTCCACCCGAAATAAGCAATAAGTTGGGGTATATATTCCGCAAACTGTCAGCCATAAAGGCAAACCGGGGGAAGTTATCCAGGGCAGCATGCATATCGTTCACAGCAAGGATTTCTATCGTTTTTGCTTTGGGCAGCTCTGCTACCTTAACCTTTCGGCTTGTGCTGCAACCCATTAACAAAGAGGTGCCAAGCAGAACAATGGCACATATTATTTTTGGTGTTGTCGGAATTATTTTCATGCTTTTTGTGTTTTTGGTTTTTATATACAAATGATTTCCTTCGCTTAGTTCGCCATCTGGAGCAACGCTGTTGCCATAGGCATCGGTAGCGATGGGTAATCTGCGGGGCAATTTTTTGTTGCGCAGCGCATAGTACCCACGAATCACATCTAAAACAGTAGCTCCGTTGTGCGTTGTTATTTCTTTATCGTTGACAAATAGTTTCATGGTAATGCTTTTGAGCGTTAAGTTTTAAACGAATGGCGTTTGAATACACCTAAAATTTAAAACTGCTGAATTTTGGGTGTGCTTTCAGTGCTGCCGGAATATTTGGCGAGAGTTGGTTGCCGGATAAATCGAACAAAAAGAGTTTTTCGCATTTCGCCAACTCATCAGGAATATTACCCGTAAGCTGGTTTTTATCCAGTCGAAATGTGGATAATTTTGAACAATTTCCTACTTCTGCCGGAATACTTCCTGTGAATGCGTTTTGGCTAAGCGTTAAGCTGCTTAGGTTCCCTGATGCAAATAGTTCGGCAGGGATAGGTCCGGTAAGGCCACAATTGAGAATGGTAAGGCTTTTCAAATTATTCATTCTGGCCACTTTATCGCCGGGTATGGGCCCACCTGTATTGCAAATAGCGCGTACATTCACGTGTTCAAGATTTGTCATATCCCATATCCATTCGGGGAATTTGGCATCGGCTTGTGTTATTTCTCCTGTAAATCCACCACTGTAATCTATAACAAGCGTTTTTAGTTTATTTAGTTTTCCAATACATGCCGGCACTTCCCCCTTGGGCGGGTGATGTGTGTTTAAAGTAAGCTCCTCAAGCGCAGTCAATTGACAAATGCTTTCGGGGATTTTTCCTTCAAACCCATCAATACTTAAAATTTGTAATTTTTTTAATTCCGAAAAATTTTCCGGAATTTTGCCATCAAACCCGCTGATATAAAGTGTTTTCAGATTTGTCAGTGTCGAAATGTTTGGAAACTCGGGTCTTCCATGTGTTGCGTCAGTAGATGCGTTTAGGGCTAAGATTTTCAGTTTTGTTAATTTCCCAATTTCTGATGGAATTACATTAGGGATATCGAATTCTCTCGAATTAATATACAGTTGTTCCAGTTCTGTAAGTCCGCCTATTTCCGCCGGAATCAATCCGCGGACACCACCACCTTGAATTCGCAGGGAAATTACCCTTCCTGAATCATTGGTTATTACATTTTCCCATTCTCCAATCGGTTTATCGCTCAACCAATTTTTTCCTCGTGAACCTTCCCACTCAGGCCCATTCATCGTTTCGTAGATTTTCACTAAAATTTCCCGGTCAGTCAATTGCTTAGGTGCAGAACCGCTGCAACCAATGATTGCTATGATTGCAAACAGGCATAGCATCGTAAAAAACATTCTTTTTTTCATAGTTCTTCTTTTTTAGTGTGTGTATTGTTTAGTATTGATTTGATGTTGTGTTTTATTAGCAACTAGTGCTATGGTTTTTACTTAAATTAACAGGTTAGCCTTCGGCGAAAAGCTCAGGCACCGAACCTTTTAGGTTGGCTTCTTACTTCTAACTCCCTTCCTCAAAACTTTGTTGACGCACCGCCGCCACCACTGCTTCCGCCACCCCATGAACCGCCACGGGTGCTGCTTCCGCTGCTGCTTGACCGCGAACTGTTTGATGATGATGACGATGAGGATGATGTTTTTTCTACATATACATACGGCACCAATTCTGTATGAACATGTCCGCATTTACTGCATTTGAAGCTGTATTCTTTCATCCCGTCCTGTCCGGGAATGGCTGTCTGCCTGATGCTTGGCTGGCCCATCAGCTTAACTCCTCCGGCAGCCTTGCACGATTCGCAGATTACTGCCTTAGCTCCGCCTTTGTTTTTACCCGAGACTCCTTTAAAAATAGCAAACAGAATAAATGCGGGTAAAAATAGTATGGCTATCCAGCATCCAACACCCATAAAACCGTCGGAATTTATGGCTGCCATATAGTTAGATGAACCGTCTTGTTTTTCGGGTTTGGCTGTGCGGCTTTTTAGAAAAATAACCAGTAATCCCATCACTATCCAGGCAACAATAAACCAGGTGGCTTCTTTGGGCCAGCCTTCCTCAACAACCAAATCGGAATTCCCTTTCAATACTTTCTCCACTTCGCTAACTCCGGCAATCAATCCGGTGCCAAAATCTTCTTCTTTAAAGTGAGGCAGCATCTTAGTGGTTTGAATAAGCTTGCACATCCCATCCGGCAATTTATCTTCCAGCCCGTAGCCGGTTTCAAACGCAATTTCACGCTCACCTTCTCCGGTTATAAGCACAATGAGTAATCCCTGATTGCTTTGCTTATCGCCAATGCCCCAGTTTTCAAACAATTCGGTGGCAAAGTCTTTTGCCGTAGCATACTCCTCAGCAATGGCCGGAAGCACAACCACTGCACATTGCACGTTGAGTGAATCCTTCATTTCCTGTATTTTGGCGTTCAGAGTTTGAATATCCACATAGGAAACAGCGTTATCCGGATCGCTCACAAACTGCTGATAATCCTGACGCTGCACATTGGGAACATCTTTTACCGAGTATCGGGTTTGCGCCACAGAACCCATAAAAAGACACAACAAGAGAGTTATGCTAAGGAGTCGAATGTATGGTGTTTTGTTCATATTGATTTAATTTGTATTAGCAAAGCTTATGTTTAATTTCAATTTCAAAAACCAGTTTTGGGCGCTACATCAGCTCCCTTTTCCGCTTCAAAATATTTAATCTCTTTAAATCCGAAAACAGCTGCCGCCAGGTTCTTCGGGAAAATCCGCCTATACGTATTGTATGAGTTTGCCGATTCGTTAAATCGTTTGCGTTCCACGGCGATGCGGTTTTCCGTTCCTTCAAGCTGGCCTTGCAGCATAATGAAGTTTTCGTTGGCTTTCAAATCCGGATACTTTTCAATAACCACCATCAACCGCGATAATGACTGCGAAAGCTCAGCCTGCACCTGATTGAATTGTTGCAGGTTTTCAGCATTGAGATTGCCGGCATCTACATTCAATTGTGTGGCTTTGGCACGCGCTTCAATTACTTCTGTGAGCGTTTCCTGTTCGTGTGCAGCATAACCTTTCACCGCTTCAACCAGATTCGGAATCAAATCTGCCCGCCGCTGATATTGATTTTCGACCTGTGCCCAGACTGATTTCACGGCCTCTTCGCGTTTTACCAGTTTATTGTAGTTTCCCCAGAAAAAGGGAACTACCAATAATAATCCGATGAAAACCAAGAACCAGATGATTACTTTTTTGCCCATATTTTTTGTTTTTTAGTCAGGTTAGCCCTTCCAGGGTAAAGAAACCCTGTCAGGGTAATCTTTAGACTTTCTATTTTCTACTTCCTACTTCTTACTTCCCTGTATTCGATGGTCTCGACTCCCTCGTCAAAAAGGACAAGACAGGCTGCTCGACCACCGAATCGGAATTTCTACTTCCTACTTTCTACTCCCTACCCCCAACTCATAAAATCATAACCAGGGCAGCTATAACGGCGATAATCGCCACAACCAGCATCACGATCTTCGAGGTGCTCTTCGGATATTCTCCGATAACCTGCCCGGTGCGTCCGTTTACCACAAACTGATACAATTTGCCGTTGAACTTAAAGGCGCTGATCCATATCGGTAACAGTAATAGTTTGAACATTAAATCGTTGTATTCCGTGTGTTTACTGCCAATTTTTTGATGGTTGCCTCCGATATCGGAGCGGATGGTGCTGTCGATGACGCTATCCATCTTTTCCCTGGCTTTATGAACACCTTCCCTAAAATCGATCTGATAGATTTCTGTGATAAACCCGGCCATAAACTCCTGTCGATAGGCAACGCAGTTCATCATATCCCAATTGGTAAGCCCATTCATAATTTTGGGCGGCAGGGTTTCAGCAGCAGGCACAACTATATCGTCAAATGGCACCGACACTGTACCCGATGTGGGATACCAATCGGTAATGGTGCGGCGCACTTCTTCGCCTTTGTTGTTTCGGTAAGATTCAGTGCGGTCATCGCCACGCTCACCTGTATATTCGGTAAAAGTGTTGGCATCATACGTCCAAAACGGCAGATACACGCCTTTGAACATATCGGTGTTCACGCCACCCTTCTTTAGCTCCGATGGCAGAAACCACTTCTTACCCAGCCATTTTTTGAAGTTGGCACCGCTTTCTTTTTCCGTTATTTTAAACGGAAGCAGATATTCCGGTTGCCAAAAACGCTTTATGGATGCTTCGTTTAATATAAGAGGCGTAGAACAAAACACGCATTTTGCTGCCGAAATATTGGGAGCCAATGTAGTATTGGCACCACATTGCCGACACTTTATTTCGGTAACTTCTACTGTTTGTCCTTCACTATTTTCTTCGGCACGGTCTTTCCAATGGTTGAAATCGTTTTCCTTTATTTCGGCTGCTGTAAGATCCAATCCTGAGATGTATCCACAATAAACGCATTTCAAATCTTCATCGGCAGGTGAGTACTGCATAATGCCACCGCACGATTTACATTTGGTTTGCAGCGCATCGGTTATGGGTTGTTTTGTTTCGTGCATTGTTTTGTTTTTTTATCGAGACGTAGTTCATTGAAGTGCAACTGATATCGCAGCTCTCTGAAACTACGTCTCTTCAATTACCGAAAATGAATTTAATCCTGATAATCATAATGATCACGGATCAGACTCATCTGCCCTTCTTTATTGAATGCCAAATTCCTTAGCACTTTCGGGGCACTCCTCTTTTATTCTTTCGAAATCCAGAAAGTTCATGATAGCAAACAAATCGTCGAATTTTCGCTCTAAGTTATTGCCACCATAGGCTTCAAGTTCAGGGAGTCTTGCGTCAAACTTTGCCTCAAAACCTTCTGTAACCTCGGTGCCCAACTTATCCATCGCATCCCATGAGGCGGTTAAACTGGCCATTACATAGTCTACTCGTGTTTTTTCATCTTTCTTATCAAGTACTTTACCATACTCAACCATCTGCCCCACTGAGCTTTTATGCAATGCATCGATGTCTTTTTCGAAATTTGCATCTATTTTGCTGTGTTTGTCAAGCAGTTTTCCCATTTCCTGGACTACATGCACATTGATTGCTGCTGTTTCCTCGGCAAATTGTTCTTTGGTTAATTTTTCAATTTCGCTCATGTCTTTCAATTTAGGCTGTGAATTGCTGCTGCTGCATCCGCCAAGGATTAAGCCTGCAACGATGAATGTAAAGAGAATTGTTTTTTTCATTTTGATTAACTTTAAATTGTTTTTTTCATTACTCACGGTTTGCGGTATGAAACATATGGTCACTATTTGTAATTTACGGGCTGAAAACTTGAGCCCATTTTTACCATCATATTCCACTCACCTCCATTAGGGCTTTTGGTAATGTCATAGTAATTCATTAAATATTTATCAGCTCTTTTCACAATAACTGCTGCTGGTAAACTTAAATGCATCACCCGATAAGGATATTTGTCTTCCTGAAACTCTGACCATTTGCTACTTAAAAATATAGTTTTTACATATTCAGCCCCAAGCATTTCTTTCGCCATACCATTTACTTTTGCTGAGGTGGCTGCATCTATACTCACCCCCTTAGGCATTTCAACGGGTTTGGCATTACTCAAGCGTGCATCTGATTCAACATCCATACGTTGAGATTCCATGGCGCTATAGGATGCTTCAATTTGACGATTGGCAACATCAGAAGAATTATAATCTTTATGTTTTCTAAAGATATCAAGCATAACAGCATCAATTTGCCAGTACAATTTATACTTCACCACTGCATCAGTTTCTGTGTTAAACTGTTTAAACAGATCTTTTAGGTAAGTACGAACATAATCCATCGATACTACATTACGCGCTAAGGATAGCCCTGCTTCTTCCCGTCTATCCTGACGACTTTCGTAAATGCTACGTGAAGGTGCAATTAATAATTCACCCGTTTTTGCATGTACAACTCCTTTATCCGGATCGTCCATTTCGTAATATATTTTTGCCTCAAATATCTGATTTCCAAACATAAGTGCTTTTGTAAACTTATCAAATGCTTCAGAACTCATTGGATCGGCAACAAACTGAGCTGTCCAGGCATTTCTGAAAAGTTCATCCATGGTTACCAATAAATTACCATCAGGTGTTTTTATCTTTAAATAGTTCACAGGATAGTAATTTAAAGGTCCTAAGCTTGCGATATTAGCTATTAGGGAGTTAAATTCTCTTACACGAAAATCTTCAGTAGATTTATCATGAACATTGTAAAATTCCTTATATTCATAGTAGGGTTGATAAGTAAATACTTTTGGGTCGAGCTGCTCATAAGCTGCGTGTATTTCACTTATCGATTTTGTAAAGCCGGGTTCTACAGTCTGGTCAGAAGCCTTTGGGTCGGCAGCAAGCGTCTGGGCACTTGGCGTATTTTTCTTTTTATTGTTATTTTCGTCTGCTTTGTTGGCTTTGGAGTCTTCGTCAGAAACCTTTGGGTCAGCGGCAGGAGCTTCGGCACCTGGATTATACTCCTTTTTGGTATCGTATGCGTCTTCTTTCTTGTCCCTGTAGCTTTCGCCCGAAGTAGCATTGGAAACGCCCTGGTCCATTTTCTTTTCGCCTTTGTCTAAGGCTTCGCGGGTTTCACGCGCTGCTCTCTCTTTTACTTTTTGTTCAACCTGTTGTTCGGCTGACCTTTTTACCTGACTGCCTAATTTTTTAACGTTGATTTGTGCTTGCACAGGCATACAAAATACCACGATGAGCAGCACGAGAAAAATTGATTTTGTTTTCATCTTTATCTTTTTTTATGTTACTGTTAGCGGACATTCGGTAAAGAGATTTTAAACCGCTTTACGGGTTTGCTTCTCACTTCCAACTTCCAACTCCCAACTCTCAACTTTCCACTTCCAACTCCCTACTTAATCATCTGTGCCCCATATCCATCGACGGCTCCGAAAAGCTCAAATGTCTTTTCGTATGGATAGCGATTGCCATACATAGAAACACGCACGGTTTCTGTACCCTGCATATTCATTCCCAATGCATTCCGGAATTGATTTACCGATGAATTGGGGTTGAATTCTGAAGTTTGTGAGCCGGTTATACCTATAAATCCTTTTAGATACGGAGCGTCTATCTTTTTGCTGATGGCATTTACCTCTGCTTCGTTCATCTCGCGATTGTTGTCGTATTTAGTTAGCTGATTCACGTCTTCAAAGTTTTTTGCCAGCACAAATGTCCATCCGCCACCACCCGATGGTAGCACCATATCGCCATTGCGATTGCCGAAAAACAGATTGTTCCAGGCCGAGGTGACGCGTTTGGCTTCTTTAGATTTGTCGGCATCCACATAAGCGCGATCCAAACCGCCATAGTTGGAACAGCCGATTATATTGTTATACACATCGGCGTCAATACCGGTCATGTAGCGGAATCCATAACCCATATCTTCCATGAGTTTATTGCGGCACCAGGTAAACAGCACGGTATTCTCGTGAAACGAAATTTTAGATGTGTTGGGTAGTGCCAATCCGCCGCGTACTTCGCAGGCTGCCATGCGGTTTGCCACAAACACATTATTGTATATATCAGCATGTCCGCCTTTGATAGCCATCTGAATACCGAAGTGATATCCATTGAGGAATACACAGTTGCGAACAGTTAAATTGCCTTCCATCTCGCCACTGATAAGCTGAAATGCGCTTGTCATACCCTTGGGTTGCATCGTAGGCACTCCTTCTGTCGATTCGCCCACAACTGCAATACGCCCGGTTTCGCATCCTTCGGGAGCCGCAGCTACCGGATTGCTATAAACAGGAGCCAGGTAAGCGCTGATTTGTCCGCGGTCGAAGATGATACCATCTACCAGCACCACACCGTTTCGCTTGCCAACCACACGAATATCCATCACGCCTTGATTGCCCGAAGTCGGTATTTGCTCAACGCCCGGACGCATCGTGGTGCGGAACTTTATGGGGTCGCGCTGCGAGAAATCATCGGAATAGCCGCCAATTATTGACACGTACTTGTTTACCTTCACCCATCCCTGGTCTAAATAGCCGAGATAGTTACCTTCGGCAACACAAATAACGGCGCCTTCAGGAGCATCGTCAATGGCTTTTTGCAGGTCTTTAAGTGGCGCTGACTGGCTGCCGTCGTTGCGGTTGCTACCATTACCGACCGACACATATAAGGTTTTTGTCCCTTTTGGGATTTCGCCCTGGCTAACTTCGTTGTTTCCTGAGGAGGCTCCACCGGAAGAGGACTTTGAAACACCCTGGTCAAGTTTCTTTTCGGTCCGGTCCAGTCCTTCACGGGTTTCGCGCGCCGCTTTTTCTTTCACTTTTTGTTCTGTCTGCTGTGAAGCAGATTTCTTGATCTGACTGCCAAGTTTATTTACGTTGATTTGCGCTTCAGATGTAAAACTGAATGCAAGTATGCAGGCTATCGCCATTAGTGCTCTGTTGGTTGATGTTTTCATGCTTTTTGAATTTTTGTTTTTATTTTATATGTTTAGCAGTATCAATAAATTATAAGGGCGGAGGAACCGTTCCAAACAATTGCGACAATGAAGGAACCGAATTGGCTGCTGACCAGCCCGCCATTCCTGCCGTCCAGACTAAGGTATCGGGAGTAAGCTGCCCCTGCTGTGCCATTTGTTGCAATTGCGCCATCGGGAATGGTCCCTGTTGCACTCCACCTACAGCCACATGATACATTTGCTGTGGCGGCATGGGAGGAGGTGCGCCCTGTTGGGGAGTAAAGCCGGCAGGATTATGAGGTTGCCCAGCACCCGGCTGACCAGCAGCGGGTTGTCCGTTTTGCGGATTCACCATTTGTTGCGCCATTTGTCCGGCCATGGCCAGGCCTATACCTGCGCCCATGGCATCACCGGCAAGATTTCCGCCTCCTGCAGGATTGTTCGCTGCATCCTTGAGGGAATCAGCAAATTGCATTTGTGTATAGGTGGTCATGTTGCCGATAACGCCCATACTTGTGCGCTTGTCCAGGGCTTCTTCCACCGCTTCGGGCAACGAGATGTTTTCTATCAAAAACCTGGTGAGCTCAATGCCGTATTCTGAAAAATCGTCTTTCAGTGCAATATTGAGCTCGCTCGAAAACTCGTTAAGGTTTGCCGCAAGGTCAAGCGCTGCAATTTTTGATTCGGCTAAATAATCGGTGAATTTTGTTATCACAAAATTGCGCAATTGCTCTGTTACGCTCTCGGTAGTGAAATTCCCATCAGTACCCGCCACATTGCGGATAAATTTAATGGGGTCGGGTTCCACACGAAAGCAGTACGAACCGAAGGCACGGATGCGAATGGGTCCAAATTCGGGATCGCGCATCATTATGGGATTTGCCGTGCCCCAGCGCAGATTCAGAAACTGTTTGGTGTTTACAAAATAGACATCCACCTTAAAGGGTGAGTTAAAGCCATATTTCCATCCTTTAAGGGTGGTAAGAATGGGCATATTGCTGGTATTAAGCTCATAGCGCCCCGGCTGATACACATCCGCAAACTGGCCTTCATTCACCAACACAGCAACCTGAGTTTCGCGCACGGTGAGTTGTGCACCATTTTTGATTTCCGCATGATAACGCGGGAAACGCCAAATCATGGTGTCAGCCGTGTCATCGGTCCATTCAATGATGTCGATAAACTCACTGAATGCTTTTTGTTTGATTTTGTTGAATAAGCTCATAGCTGCTTGTTTTTTTAAGGATTGAATAAATATTTGGTTAATGGCATTTTTTTCTGAGATACACTTGCAAACCTAAGCTGGTTTTAAAAAATCCGGCTGCATTATTTGAGCAACATTTAGCATTTTTTACGCATTAACAAATGGTGTAATCAGGACTATCTGTGCATTGCATTTGTCTAATCTATTGATATCCAAGGCATAGAACATACAAGTTACTGCTGGAAAATGTCTTGATCTGAAATCGGTATTTTGATTGCGTAATGAGGATATCCGGAACTTAATCAGGAATAAGCGTAATAAATATGATCCGGCATCAAAAAGCAAAACCACCTTGTTTTAATAAAAAGGGAACAGGTAAGAAATTAATCCCTACCTGTTCCTTTTATGGTTTATTTTTGGATAGATACCTTGCGGCTGATTATTACTCCATTATTCTGCACTACGTTTACCACGTAAATACCATTACTTAATGTTGATGCATTGATGGTGGAATGGGTATCACCATTGGTATTCCCCTGCAAAACCAACTTACCGGTAAGATTATACACATTTACCAAAGCGGTTTCGCGGGAAGCGGTCACCAAATAAATCAGGTTGCCTTGAGCATATACCTGAATTGCTTCTGTTACTTCAGGGTTGTCAATACCGACGTTTACTTTCGTAGTAAAGCTCCAGATTGGTCCAGGGGTGGTCCCGACTGAATTTTTCGCGTTTACCTGCCAGTAATACGTCTTGTTGTACTCTAACCCGAAGAGTGTATAAGTTGTGGCCAGGTTACTGGTGTAAGGAACAAACACTACGGATGGCGGGTAAGATGTACCCATCAACAGTTGATATTCACTTGTATTGGCGCCAAATGCCCAGTGCAATGCCATGCCATTATCAATATTGATGGCACCATTCATTGGCGTGATATTGTTTACAGGATCCGGGGTAGGGGCAAGTGCAGTAGTAAAACTCCAGATCGGACCCAGCGTTGTACCCGTTGCATTTGCTGCATTCACCCGCCAAAAGTAAGTTGTGTTCGGAAGCAGACCGGAAAGTGCATATGAAGTGGCCAAAGTGCTTGTGTATGGTACAACCACAGTGGCAGGTGGATTGGTGGTACTCATCACCAGTTCATATTCGTTTGTGTAATTCCCAAAAATCCAGTTTAGCATCATCCCATTGTTCACATTGATGGAGCCATTGAGCGGAGCAACATTGGTTACCGCAACGGGAAGTGGCATAACGTCTTCATAAACCTTTACCAGATCAATAACATTGGCAAAACCATGGTTATTGGTGCCTTCAAAAGCGATCTGATAGGTAGCTGATTTATTGGGAAGATTAAGTTCAAATTGGGTCCAGCTTCCAATGTCGCCAGTGTAATGAGCCAGCTCAACCCAGGAGGCCGTTGCACTTGTTCTGTAAAATACTTTGGTCGTATTCTGGTCTCCTTGCCAATCTTGCTGCCCTATATAGAAGGATAGCTTTGGTGAAGATATGCCTGATAAGTCAAGTGGTGGAGTAACAAGTTTGGTTTTATGTCCAAGGTTACTATTGCTTATAAATCTCGCGTTGCGTGTTCCTTCAAAAGCAGTAATTATGCCACCATTACCGGCACCTGTAGCATAAGTCCAGTTTCCAGTTCCTACCTCATGAATCTGTCTCCAATCAGTCAGGGTTGCCGAAGAAGTTTCAAAGGTCTCTGTAAATGGGAAGGAAGTTACCGTTGCCGGGGGAGCACCTTCAAAAACCTTAACCAGATCAATAACATTGGCACGGCCATAGTTATTGGTCCCTTCAAAAGAGACCTGATAAGTAGATGATTTATTGGGAAGAGTAATTTCAAACAAGGTCCACTCATCTATGTCGGCGGTATAATTAGCCAACTCAACCCAGGGGCCCGATGTACTAGTTCTGTAAAATACTTTTGTAGTATTTTGTTCACCTTGCCAGGATTCCTGACCAAGATAGAATGACAGCTTTGGTGAAGTAATGGTTGACAAATTAAGCACAGGACTTATAAGCCTGGCCCTATATCCATAGTTGCCATTGCTTATAAATCTCGCGTTGCGTGTTCCTTCATAGGCAGTCGTAATGCTGCCTCCACCGGCTCCTTCTGCAAAATTCCAGATTTCTGTTCCAACTCCTATAGTTTGTGTCCAATCGTCAAATGTAGGAGAGTTCGTTTCAAAAGTCTCAATAAATGGAAAATTAGTCACTTCAGCCAGAGATGACTGTGCGGCAGAAGAGTGATTTTGCGCAAACAAATTGCCGGAATTGACCCATACAAATGTTATAAGAGCCAATGCTACGAGTCTTCGCAGATAAATAATTCTTTTGTTCATAATAATTTAATTAAAGTTAGTAAGTCGAGGATTTACAAATACAAGGGCGTTCTTCCCTCAATACGACTGCAAACATAGGGTCACTCTTTACATTCCATCTGCATTATCTGCGCAACATTTAGTACTTTTCACGCATTAACAATTGATGTCATTAGGATTATTTGCGCAAGAAATAAGGTCAAACATCTCTAAATCAGGATTTAGTATATACAAATAACATTGTGTAAAATTTTTTATAAGAAGGTCGGATTATTACTTTCACAGCTTCCCATTCAGATAAACCAAAGGTAACGTATATGATTCTTATTCATGGTATAACGAAGCCATCCGGACTTTATCCGGAGAGCATAATTTTTAATAACAAAGTTTAAATTATTTACTTTCAGAGACTGAGGAAAATTTATTTTACCCCAAAACAGGCATCTTTTGAAAGTGTGATGGCGATATCCCAAATTCCTTCTTGAACACACGTGAAAAATAACTGACATCGTAAAATCCACAGGCATCAGATACTTCGGTTATGGAAATGTTGTCATCGGCGAGCATCTTTTTTGCCTTGTTGAGTTTGAGCTGCAACACATACGATATGGTAGAATAACCGGTAATGCCATTAATTTTTCTACTAAGCTGTGATATGCTCAATGCCATTTTATCTGCAAGAAAGGTTGAATTCAGTTCAGGATTGTCTATTTCAGATTGGATAATATTGGTGATGGTTTGCAGGAATTTCAGGTTGGCGTCATTGTCTAACTTATTTTCTGAACCATTGCGTGTGATGGCGCTCATGTATTTTTCTTTGAGAATACGCCTGTTTTCAAAAATATTTTCAATGCGGATAAGTAATTCTTCCTGCTGAAACGGCTTGCGAATATATGCCTCCACACCGCAACGCAAACCCTTTATGCGATCTTCTTCTGAGGTTTTCGCAGTAAGCATAATAACGGGAATATGGTTAAGAAGCATGTTTTTTTTCATTTCGCAGACAAATTGATAACCATCTTTCACGGGCATCATCAAATCTGTAATAACCAAATCAGGAATACTTTTTTCTGCTGCATCTAACCCTTCCTCACCGTTTCGTGCCGTTATTACTTTGTAACGATCTACAAGGAGTGATTTAAGGTATAAAACAATGTCCCTGTTATCTTCTACGATCAAAACAAGGGGTTGTACGGCGCAGGATTCTTTTTCCAATGGTTCGGGCTTCTCCTCGTTTTGGTTGATTACATCGTGTTTTTCGGGTAAAACAGAAGCTGGTTTTTCATCTTCTCTGAGGGGCAAAATATGAGGCAACTGTTTGTTTTTCAAGGGTAAGCTAACGGTAAAAACGCTTCCTTGACCCAATTGGCTTTCAACTTCTATTTTCCCTTTCATTTTCTCCACCATCATTTGAGTGAACGCCAGACCTATTCCTGTTCCGGAAGTGTTTCTGGCTTGTGGGCTCTGATAAAAGAAGTCGAATATGCGCTCCAAATCTTCCTGTGGAATGCCCTCACCGGTATCGGATATGCGAATGGTAATGGTATCGGGACGCGGCCCCTTTCTGACAACAAATTCTATTTTACCACCCGGTTCAGTGTGCTTGATGGCGTTTGAAAGCAGGTTGCAGACAATTTTATCGATGTATGATGGAATGAAATCCATTTCTGTCAAAGTTACTTCACTGTAAAAAGTTAATTTCACTTCTTTTTCACCCGCAAATAAACTGAATGCTTCTGCCGTCATTTGCAGGTATGCGACGATATCGCCCCGCTTCCATTGTGGCTCATCAGCTCCCCGCTTGATTTTTGCAACATCCAGCAATTGGTTGACCAGATTAAGGAGGTTGTTGCTTTGCCGGTCTATGGCTGCCCTGAATGCTGTTTTTTCTTTCTCACAAAGGTTTTCCTTTTGCTGCATCTGGCGGTTCAATCCTTGTATCACGGTGAGGGGTGTGCGAAATTCGTGGGTAATATTGGTAAAAAAGTCAGTTCGGGTTTGTTCCAGTTTTTTCAGTATTTTGTTGCTGAGTGTCCGCTGGCGGTAGGCATAGTAAAGCAATGCCGTTATGATGAATGAAACGATGATAATCAGCCACGACATATAAATGACAAATTGTTTTTTTTGTTGCTCCATCTTACTTGCAGCTTCCATTTGTTGGAATCGTAGCGCGTTTTTGTCTTGCTCGTATCCCAGGCGTATATCCATATAACGATTTGCCTTTTGTACGCCCTGCACACTGTCCTGCATTGCTTTGTGCTGCTTGTAATGTTGAAGTGCAAGCCGGTGATTGCCTTGCCTGATATCGTAATCGTGTTTGAGCATATATATGGCGGCAAGATGCTCGGGCGATTTAATTTGGTTTGCAGTGCTTTCCGCCAATTGGATGTAACGATTAAATTCGGCGACATTACCGGTAATTAAATGAATGCGGGCAATGGACAGGCAAGCTTCGAGCCAATGCCATTTGTCAGAAATCTCATCCATTAAATCATACGCTTTTTGGTATTCAGCCTTTGCCAATTCGAATTTTTGTTCCTTCTCATACAATTCGCCAAGGTGTATCAGGCATAGCCCGATGCCCATATCCGATTTGGCAATTTTATTCTGTTCCAGCGATTTGTGAAAGTATAGATATGCCGAGTCGTATTGCTGTCGATTTTCGAAAATAGCGCCCAGATTGGCATAATTAATTGCCTGTCCGATCGGGCTTTTTAGTGCAATTTCGTCTTTCAGGGCTTCGCGGAAGTGTTTTTCGGCCTCGTTGTAGTATCCAAGTGTGAGACTAATATTTCCGATTCCGTTTAAAGATACAACGCGGTTTTTGGTACCGGTATGGGTATGTAAACCCGACCAGGCTTCGGCATAATGCAGCGCCTGATAGTGGTATTGGGAGGCTTCGCTCTGCGCCCCTATACGCCGGAAGTTGGTACCCAGGTTGTTCATTGCCTGCACTATTTCGATGGTGTCGTTTAATTTTAATGCTATCTCCAATCCCTTGTGGTGACTACTGATGGCATCAGAAAAATGGGCGTTTTCGCGCTGTCGCGATCCCAATTGCTTATAGCATATCATTTTACCGACATCATTCTTCTCTTCGGCAAACTGTTTTAGCACGACTTGAAGCGAATCCTCATTCCGGATTTTATAAAGTCTTGCCGAAAGCTCTTTCCGGTATTCGGTGTTCGAATCCGTTTGCCCTCCGGGTGAAGTGCAACAGCCCAGTAGTGCAGTTATAGCAAGCAGAATAACAAACTTTTGAGTGTCCATGACTGAGCGTTTAAATACCTGGTTTATCATTTGATTTATTGTTTTAGCTTCTTTAATTTTCTTCTTCTCTGAAGCGCCCCACGATTGTTTGGATGCGTTTGGATTTTTTATAAGAAGTTCCGTTGCATTCAGATGTTTCAGCAACTCTTCATATTGAATACTGAGGAAAATGAGTTGCCGGACAAGGCTTTCTTTGGATGTTTTGACGGGACCCATGTCTTCTTTTTTCTTTCAGTAAAAATAGTATGCAAAACCCTGAAAATCAATACACTTTTCCATGTAATTTTTATTACGTACTTCTACTTAGACCAATTCTGGTTGCGATAGGCCAGATTAATGATTGCATAATTAAAATTTACTACTCTTAAAAATGCTTTGATATTTTGTATATATTCAAAATTTTATCATATTTGCAGTGATAATTCATCTGCTGTTTTACGCTGCTTACCGCTCCTATGTACCTGAAATTAATATATCACTGTTTACTTTCCTGTCTGCTGCTATGCTCCGGTTCATATGCTTCGGAAAGTAGGTTAGATTCTTTGCAACAGGTACTCAAAGATTCCAGGCTTTCTGTTGAAGAAGAACTATCGTGTTATGAACAGCTGGGAATGGAATTCGAGGAAAATTACCAGGCTACTGAAGCTGCCCAGGCCTATCAGCAGGCAGTAATTCTAAGCCGGAAGTCGGGAAATACCGGAAATAAGCTTCCATCCCTGTTATACAGATATGCCGTAATGGCCAGCTATGCAGGAGACTTTACCAATACCATTTCAGCACTGGAAGAAATCTTAAAACTAACAGAGCACGTCCCCAACGATGTATTGCGTGCCCGTACCCTGATGCAAACAGGCTTGGTCTATTTTTTTCAAAACGAATGGGACAAGGCACATTACTTTTATCAATTGGCGCTTAATGCTGCCCAAAAACTAAAAAACAAGGAAGGAATTTCCATTGCTTACAACAATATCGCCAATATCTACCAAAAACAACAGCTGCCTCAACAAGCTGCTGAATACTATGGTAAAGCATTAAAAATTCAACGCGAACTGGCCGACAGTGCTTCTATATGCAATTGTTTGATGAATATTGCTACCAACAATCTTGAGCAAAACCAATTACATGCCGTGTCGGCACCCTTAAATGAAGCTATGGATATTGCAATAAAAATTGGCGACAATGAAATCATTGCACTGAGTTATATGCACCTGGGTGTGCTGAATTCCATCACCGGAGAAAAGGAGAAAGCCAATGACATGTTCAAAAAGGCTGAAAAACTTTCCCTGGAAACAGGTTATGACCGGGTAAGGCAGGAAGTTCTGCTCACTGCAGGCGACTTCCATCGTCAATCAGGAGATTATAAATTGGCTTATGAATATCTTATAAAATTGCAAAACCTCACCGATACGCTGATGAATCAGGAGATGCTGGCGAAAACACAGGAATTTGAAATTCGCTATAAAAGCAGGGAAAGTGAAGCGGAACTGCTCTTATATAAACAGAAGTTGAAAATCGTGCATCAACAACAAATTTTCCTTTCCGTTATTTTAATACTGCTCACGATACTTGTGGTTACACTCATTATCAACCGAAAACGAAGCCGCCTCAGGAATAAAACACTCAAGGAACTCAATGAAACCAAAGACAAACTTTTTTCAATCATCTCACACGACTTAAAAAGTCCGGCCATTGCCCAGAAGGTAGCCATTGATGCGATGATAAAACACGCAGATAAGTATGATGCTGAAACACTGGGCTTGCTGTCTGCTTTCAGCAATGCCGCCGAATCACAGCTTTCACTGCTACAAAATTTGTTAAACTGGGCCAACCTGCAGACAGGAAAAATGACCTATAATCCTTTGCCGTTTAATCTTAGTGAAACCATTCACAAAAATCTCGAATTGTATGCCATATCGGCCAAAAACAAAGGCATTCAATTTATAACAGACCTCCCTGAAAAATGCATGGTGCACGCCGACCGGCAGATGATCAATACTGTTTTCCGCAATCTGTTCGACAATGCAGTGAAGTTTTCAAAACCGGATGATATTATTCGCGTAGTTGTCTCCAGAGACGACTCTTTTACGCGGGTTTCAATCATCGATCAGGGTATCGGCATGCCTCAGGAAAAGATAAATGAGCTGCAAATGGATGGGAAAACCACCTCTGACGAAGGTACATACGGAGAAAAAGGCAGCGGTTTGGGATTGATTATCTGCAATGAATTGCTGGAGAGGAACAACAGCCGCCTTGAAATACAAAGCAACCCTGACAAAGGAACAATCTTCTCATTTAATCTGGCAAACTCATGAATTCATTGCCTCCCACCAGCATTGTTTTGGTTGATGACCATGCACTATACCGCATCGGTCTCCGTACAACCATAGCCGCAATGGAAGCTCCGTTATCCATAATCGGCGAGTGCGCTTCAGGCATAGAGTTTTCCCATTTGCTCCAACAAGGCAAGGTTCCCGACCTGCTGATACTTGATATTCGCCTGCCCGATGAAAGTGGTATTGCCATAGCACGCCGGTTGAAACAGGAATATCCTCAAATCAAAATCATTATGCTATCGTCGGAAGTTTCATCAGAAACGGTGAGCGAATTGCTTGAAATAGATGTAGAAGGTTATCTGAGTAAACTGGCACAAATGTCAGATATAGAAAAAGCCATTCGTTGCGTACTTTCCGGAAACCACTATTACGGTCAAAGTGTAGCAAAAATTATGCACGATGTGTATCTGTCTAAGACAGGTATTACTGCAGGAAGAAAGACCTTTACCAGAAAAAAGGAAACAGCATTGACTCCCCGTGAGATAGAAATCATTCAACATTTATGTGATGGGCTTGCCGCTAAAGAGGTGGGTGACAAACTGAATGTGAGCTACCGTACCATTGAAACCCACCGGAATAATATTTTGCGAAAACTCGGATTCAACAATACTGCCGAGTTGATAAAGTACGCAGTAAAACAGGGAATAGTTGAATGGAATTAGGGCTGATAAGCATCAGAGTCAATACAATTACAGATCAAAAAGCACATAAACATCAACCAGAAGCATAAAACGTTTCTGTTTTCCTCTATTGATTCCCGCTGGCATATCAGAAGTGCTTGCCAGTTCACAAGTTACAAAAACGACACCTCAATGTATACATCGCTGTTCCTCCCCCGGTCATCCGAACAACTCACCTTATAACTCCCTGCATCAGGTTCAAAAAATACCTTTTCGGAGGGTCTGACTGATTTGTAAAACCGGTCATTAAGATACCAGTACACTTTAGCTACTCCGTTTTCAGCATTGCAGGCAAGCATCAATTGCTGTTTTCTGCCATGGATGAGAAGATATTCGGCACCATCATTCAGGGAAGTAATTACCGGGTCACCTTCCCGGCGGATGGATAGACAGGCAGGATTGTGCGGAGGCTCAGCATTACAGGGAATGTGTATTTCGTTGTACCAGGCAAGCAGACTGGACGGATAGGTGGAGAAAAGAGCAGACTTATAACCCTTTTCCGGCAGGCATTGCCGGCAGTAGGATATGGTTTCGTCCGGATTAGTATATACCTGATGAAGATGATTGCAGCGCATGGCAGTTGAAACTCCCGGAATGAAGTAATCCATCACTGTCTGATGACAAAAAGTGTCTGGGATCATGCCGGTTTGAGTACACACCAGCCGGAAATCAAGTCCGTCAGGCGGAGTAAACCATCGGGGTGAAACTCTATCACTCAACAGATTAAAAATATTGAACAACAGGGGCACTGCACATTCAGCTCCGTTGAGTTCGGGGGAACCAAAACCTGGAAAATTACCCGTCCATACCCCAACAGTATATTCCGGGTTATAACCTATGGCCCATCCATCGCGTCTGCCGTATGAAGTACCGGTTTTCCAGGCAATAGTCGGCAGGTGAGCAGCTTGTTGATATTGATTCGGCAGATCCGGACGTTGCAACCCGGTAAGCATTTCGGTAATCATATAGGCGGCCTGGGGCGAGCAAAGGGTATCAGCCATAAGAGGAAGCGCCTGCTTATCCAACTGCAGGGGATGGTATAACCCGCCATTGGCGAAAGCTGCGTACAAGGCAGTGAGTTCTTCGAGTGTAGTACCGCATCCACCCAGTATTACAGACAGTCCCAAATGTTTGCGATTTTGTGCAATCCATTTAAACCCGGTGAGCGACAAAGCATCTGACAAATGTTCAGTTCCCAGTTTATCCAGCAACTCCACCGCAGGCACATTGAGTGAATGAGCGATGGCATATTCAGCGGTAACTTTTCCCCGGTATTGCTCATCATAATTTTCCGGGCGATAACCGGCAAAATTCACCGGCACATCAACCATCATCATTTTTGGTGTAATCAGGCCTTTATCTATGGCCAGAGCATACAGTAACGGCTTGAGGGCAGATCCCGGAGAACGCAGTGCAGTTACACCATCAACCTGTCCCTGATAGTTGTCATCATTAAAATCAGATGAACCCAGATAAGCCTTCACTTCCATTGTTTTGTTACTTACCACAACCACTGCAAGGTTACCCACATTTATACTGCGTAGCCGCCTTACGTAATTTCCGGCCAGGGTCTCCAGTTTACTTTGAAGTGCAAGGTTAAGGGTAGAATAGGTATTTCCCTGAGCCGCTTTTGCAGCCACCCTCAGAGAATAATGGGACGCCAGCCGGGGCATTGCCATGCGGTGATCAGCTATGGTTTCGTTTAAGGCATCATTTATAGCATCACTATTAAATTCTCCGGATGCTTTAAAACGATTTAGCCACTTATTGCGCCAATCAAGAAGCAACGCATTGTCTGCCCCGGGTTTCAGATGATTGGGATTATTTGGAATTACGGTCAGCATGGCCACCTGTCCCATGCTTAGTGCCTGAGGCATCTCGTCAAAATAAACCATGGAGGCGGCCTTTACCCCTTCAATATTTCCGCCGTAAGGCAATAAATTAAGATAAGTAAGTAAAATTTCATCTTTCGAATAATGCAGCTCTAACTGCAGCGCGCGAAACATCTCTCGAAACTTATTTATAAATGTTCGTGGTGCAGGATCTAAGAGACGGGCCAACTGCATGGTAATGGTCGAAGCTCCCGAGGTGCGCCGCCCGCTTGTAAGATTATTAAATAAGGCCCTGCCTACCGACAATAAATTTACTCCCGGATGATAATAAAACCACCGGTCTTCCTTATATATAAAGGCTTTCTTAATCTCCGGAGTAATTTCATCCGGCTCGGCTTTTAATCTCCATTTATCATCGGAAGTCAGAAATGCATGTATTAATATACCTTCTTCATCATATATAACGGTTCCATAAGATACCTTATCTATATTGAACGGAAAAACAGCATCCACAACCAGGAAAGAGCAGAACAGCACAATCGCAGCAATTACTGCCCCGAAAGCAGGATGATGATAATTGGTATTTTTGAAGCCGGACATCAATCAGAGTTATCTCACTGCAAAGTTATCATTTGAACTTTATTAAAACCAATAAATGCATCCTTTCGGCAGCAAAATAACAATAGAAATATTTTTTGCGGAATATAACTTATTAAAGACTAAAAATAAACATATGTTTTCTAAAAATTGTATATTATAAATTACCATTTTGTATAGAAAGAATCAGCCCATTACGCGGATCAAACTTCTTTCACCAATTAGAAATCCGGCAATATTTTTTTAAAAATACATTTAAATTTGAATGCTGCAAAACCAGATATGACTACAATTCTTAACATAAAATTAACACTAATTCATTCATTATTAGCTCAATGAGCCGAAACAATTTAAGAAAAATGTTGTTATTTTATTTTTAGTTACCCATGCGGTCTGGCGCATATTTACACCTCAGACATCTCTCACAACTGCCTGCCTGTCCTGCTCCCCTTTTCAGCATATATACTGACTCTCATTTTTTATTGTTCATTTCAAACAACACACACAAATGAAACATCTACTCATTTTTATTTTTGCAGCGCTCTCCATTCAGTTGCAGGCGCAAATAGCCATCAATACGGATGGTTCCAATCCCGACAATTCAGCCATGCTGGATGTAAAGGCAACCGGCAAGGGTTTTCTCGCACCCAGGATGACGCTTGCCCAGCGTCCGGCAGCTCCTGTTGCAGGTTTGCTCCTTTATCAAACTGACAACACGCCGGGATACTACTATTACACTGGTTCGGCCTGGCAACGTTTTGGCACCTCGGCAAACGATTACTGGCAACCCAATGGATCCAATATCTTTTTTAATACCGGGCGCGTAGCCATAGGTACCAACGTACCTGAAGACAATGGGTTGAACGTAACGAATTATCTCATTGGCAAGGCTGCAATCAAAGGGAATGACCAAAACGGAGCTGAGACTTATGCCACCGGTATGCTGGGTGTGTTAAGCCCGCAATCTATGGGAGCGCCTGCTTTAGTTTACAATGCCGGTGTTATGGGCATAAAACCTGCGCTGGGCGCCAATGGTGCCGCGGTTTACGGATGGAACAACGATGTGAATGCAACCAATTATGGCGGTCTGTTTGTTACTGATGGTATCAATGAGAATACCAATTATGCTGTAAGTGCAACAGCAAGCGGGGCATCGGCCAATTATGCCGGAAATTTTAAAGGCCGTATTCTGATTGAAAGCCACAGTGGCGGATCAGGGGGTGCAGACTCATTATCAACGCTACTTGACGCCACCGTTTTACACACGCGTTCAGCAGATACCCGGGCATTAAGAGGGACGTCTGTGAATGCTCCCGGCTGGGGAATAGGTGTTGAAGGTATTGGAAGTTACCGGGGTGTTGTTGGCACCGGAAACGGACAAACTTATACCGGAACCACTTACGGGGTATATGGCAGTGCTTATGGCGGTACAGAAGGTACACGAATAGGGATATATGGTTCCGCCAGCGGTGGGGCAAGCAGTTGGGCCGGATATTTTGCCGGCACAACATATATATCCAACGATCTAAGAATTGGAACCACCAATCAGGCTACAGGATACAGACTCTCGGTAAATGGAGGAATTGCCTGCAATGAAGTTCTGGTTCAGGCAACGGCAAGCTGGCCGGATTATGTATTTGCCCCGGAATATGAGTTGATGAGTCTGCAATCGCTTGAAGAAAGCATTCTTAAAAACAACCACCTCCCGGGAATTCCTTCTGCAAAACAAGTTGAGGCTGAAGGCATCAAACTGGGCGATATGCAAAGAATGCTGCTCGAAAAAGTGGAAGAACTTACCTTGTACCTTATTGAACAGGATAAGGTCATCAACCAGCTAAAAGAAGAAGTTAAAGCTTTAAAAGCCGATAGCCGGTAATGTTACTTTTAAAGAGCTTTTCACCTTTTAAACAAAGAACCATGCAAAAATTTAAACGGGTTGGTTTATTGCTGCTAATGGCAATGGGCATTTCTTCTATAAGCGCTCAGCAACAGCAACCATCAGAAAAATCGCAAATACAAAAAACGGTCGTTAAAAACGAAGCTCCTCCCATTGATCCAAAGCTTACCGGAATTGAAAGGGAGTTACAGACTGGCACATTGCACACCAATCCTGCCAAAATCAGCACACCCCTGGTGGATACCAAACTTCAGGGAGAATGGGCATTCGAACCGGAACCGGCACCAGGCAGACCCGGAATAATTCCCGTTGATCCCAAAAGGGAAGATGAAAGCTTCACAGAGCATCCAAAAGCAATCAGCTTACAACCTACCGGTGTGGATGCCTCAATTGATCAGAATACCGGACAAAAAACTGATGCTCCTCCGATAGAAGTTACCAATTACAGGGATATGAAAGGAGAAAGCAAACAAGAGGCCCCGGAAGCGCAACCTGGTATCATCAATTATCGAAACATGCAGGGGGAACGCACACAACCTCCCGGTGAAAAACCAAAGTAACCTGAATTTCATTTCATTAAAAGCAACACACTTATGAAGAAAGTTATACACCTGGGATTAATGCTGCTATTTGTAACCTTATCGGGTTTGCTTTTAGCGCAGCAAAGCCCTCCTTCGGATTTATGGCTTAATCCCGCAACTACAGATTTTGAAACCATCCGGCAAACGGTAGAGCAATATTATGCTGACAAGGAAAAAGGCCGGGGTACAGGCTACAAGCAATGGAAGCGTTGGGAGTTTTTTCATCAGCACCGGCTTACTGCTGACGGAAAAATCACCAATGTGGCAGCCAAAACCTGGGACACCTATCTGGAACACAAAGCTCAGTTTGATAATGGTTCAAGAGCACCACTATCCACCAACGGCTATTGGAGTTCTATCGGACCCACCACCTATACCAATCTTGCGGGCTGGAATCCCGGTATTGGCCGGCTGAATGTTATTGCCTTTCATCCAACAGCCTCCAATACTTTCTGGGTTGGAGGACCCTCAGGAGGCTTGTGGCGCACTACCAATGGCGGAACAGCATGGACGCCACTGACTGATGGTATGCCAAATATAGGGGTATCAGGCATCGCTGTCAACTACAACAACACCAATATAATGTATATCCTTACCGGAGATGGAGATGGCGGTGATACACGATCTATTGGCGTACTAAAAACCATAAATGGCGGCGAAACCTGGCTCACTACCGGTCTTAGCTGGACAGTACAAAATAATGTAAGGGGATATAAGCTGCTGATTCATCCCACCAATCCTAACATTCTTTTTGCGGTTACCACTCTTGGAATTTTTAAAACCACAAACGCAGGCTTTAGCTGGACAAATGTATTGTCAGGCAGCTACCGCGACATCGAATTTAAACCCGGCGATCCTGCTTATGTATATGTGTCGGGCACATCCACTTTTCATCGCTCTACGGATACCGGTGAAAACTGGACCCAGATAACCACCGGCATGCCCTCAGGCTGCACCCGGATTGCCATTGCCGTTTCACCCGCAAATTCGGCCTACGTTTACCTTTTTGGCGGGCCGCCTACTGCAGTTGGTGCTTTTAAAGGATTTTATCTATCTACAAACAGTGGTTCCAGTTTCTCAACACGATCAACCACTCCAAATCTGCTTGGTTACTCAAGTACCGGAAATGATGATGCTCATCAAACCACCTACGATCTTGCCGTTGCCGTATCGCGCACATCAAGCTCAAATGTAATTGTTGGAGGTATCAACACCTGGACATCAACCAATTGGGGAACTTCCTGGACCATTTCATCATGGTGGGATACCCGTGGAAATACGATAGGTTACACCCATGCCGATATTCATGACCTGGCAATCAATCCTCTGAACAATTATCTGTATTGCCTGAGCGATGGCGGCATCTTCCGTTCAACCAACTTTGGTGATACCTGGACCGATTTAACGTCCGGTATTTCAATTACCCAGTGGTACCGCATTGCCGGCACCCAGGCAAATGCAAACCTGCTTATCGGTGGCACCCAGGACAATGGTTCGAACAAATGGACTGGTACCAATAACATGCAACACCTGCGGGGAGCAGATGGTATGGACTGCATGATAGACCATACCAATTCAGACATCATTTACACCAACCGGCAAAATGGCGCTCTGGAAAAATCTACAAATGGCGGTACTTCATTTACCTACATTCAACCAGCGGGTTCAAGCGGAACCTGGGTAACACCTGTAATTATGAATCCATCAAACGCTAACACAATATATGCGGGATATACCGACGTGTATAAGAGCACCAATGGTGGTTCAAGCTGGACAAATACCGGGGTGAACGGCAGCAGCGCGATGGCTATGGGAACCAGCAATACCAATCGTATTTATGCTGCGAGTGGAACCTCTATATGGCGTTCAGACGATGCCGCTGCTACCTGGACATCAATCAGCAGTGGTTTGCCATCCAGAAACATTACGGGTATTACCGTCAATCCTGATAATTCGCTGGATGTATTCATAACTGTAGCTGATTACGTGGCTGGTCAAAAAGTATATGCCTCATCCAATGGGGGGGCTTCCTGGACAAACATATCAGGGAACCTGCCCAACACAATCATAAACTGTATTGCTTATGAGGACAAAAACGGATCACCAGACAATGCCTTGTATATAGGTACTGATATCGGTGTGTATTACCGCGATGAAACGCTTGGTTTCTGGATCCCCTTTATGAATGGGTTGCCCACCGTACCGGTATTTGATCTTGAAATAAACTATACGGCTGGATTAATACGCGCGGGAACCTATGGCAGGGGATTGTGGTCATCCGACCTCTATACTTCCTGTCCAACGGCCTATTATCTTACGCAGGGAAACGATCCGGGGAATCCGAATTACACAGGGGTTCAGAACTATGAAGCCAGCATTTCTGTAACTTCCAGCCGGATAATTACCGGAGGTGTTGGCACTGACGTTACCTATAAAGCAGGCAACTATGTGCAGCTTACAGAAGGATTTCATGCAAGAGAAAACAACCTGTTCAAAGCAGTGCTGGGGCCCTGCCAGGTTCCCTTAATTGCAGTTTCAGGAACCTATGCCGGAGCTCAGACGGAGTAACTAATTCAATTTTAATGAAACAACCATCAACAATTTAATATTCAGCATTATGAAAAGTCAAATCGCACAATCTGTCCATTTGGGAAAAGCAACGTTAAGCTTTCTTTTGATGACAGGCTTTTTCTTAACCTGCCTGAATCAATATTCATGGGCTGAAAATATCATAACCTCCGGAACAACCCTCAGGGTAACACCAGGCACCACCCTGGTTTCTGTTGAAAACATGGTGATTAAGAATGGAGCTACCCTTAACAATGCAGGAACGGTAATTGCCCGAAAAAATGTGGTGAATGAAAATGCAGCCGCCAATTCGCTGGGCACTGGAACGCTTCAGATAGCCGGAACGGTGCAGCAAACCATAAGCGGAACCAATATCATTCAAAACCTGGTGATCAATAATGCTGCCGGCATGGTGAATGGCGGTCAGACCAGGGTAGAGGGAGTTCTCACGATGAATAGCGGCCGCATTATTCTGGGAAGCAACCATTTAACCCTTGGTACTGCAGCCAGCATTGCCGGAGTCCCTTCTGCATCAGCTATGGTTGTAGCTACAGGATCAGGAGAGCTGCGCAAATCATTCTCTTCAGCCGGAAGTTTCACCTTTATTGTGGGCGATAACACGGGAACCGCCGAATATACGCCGGTCACCCTTTCGTTTTCAGGTGGTTCTTTTTCAGGATCAAACTATGCTGGCTTAAAGCTTACCAATGCGGCTTATCCGGGATCTGGCAGCAACTATTTAAACCGGTACTGGGTGGTTACTCAAAATGGAATTACGGGTTTTACCTGTAACGCCACTTTTCAATATACGGTTGCTGATGTAACAGGCAGTGAAAATACGCTGTTATGCGTTAGGGTGCTGCCCGAACCACCGGTGAGTTTTAATCCGGCCAATACTACCTTACATCAATTGACGGCCAATGGGCTAACTACATTTGGTACTTTTACAGGCCGCTCTGCACTTACGGATAAAACACTCAATTTAACCCTCTTTATTGAAGGGCTTTATTATGGAGGTGGCACCATGCGCAAAGCTTTAAATGGTACAGGACCACAATTTCCCGGCACCACAGCCGATCAGATACAAGTTGAACTGCACAATCCGGCCAACTATTCCAATATTGTTTATACTTCCGGCAATGTCAATTTATCCACAACGGGACAGGCATCTATGACCATCCCGGCAGCCTATGGCGGGTCCTATTACCTCACCATCAAACACCGCAACAGCATTGCAACGGTATCATCCACACCCGTTTCTATGGCGGGCACAACCATCACTTATCCATTTAATGTTCCTGCAATGGTTTATGGAGGTAATTTGCTGATGATGATTGATGGTGTGTATGCAATTTATAGTGGTGATGTTAATCAGGATGGTTCTATTGATACCGGAGATATGTCCCCGGTGGACAATGATGCTTCGAATTTTGCTACCGGCTATTTGTCTACTGATGTCAATGGGGATGGCAGCATTGATACCGGCGACATGACCATTATTGATAATAATGCTTCCAGTTTTGTAGGTTCCATAACCCCTTGACTGGGCTGAACCGGAATTAAATCTCGACCAGAATTTCTCCCTTTCCTGATGCTGTGATGCTCCCAATTATTGCAGCCGGAATATCTTGTTTGTGCAATGATTTTATTAATATGCCGGCTTCTTTGGGCGACAGACTGATTAACAATCCACCCGAAGTTTGTGCGTCACACAATATGGCTTTTTCACCAGGAGATGCCGAACCAAAATCAGTGTAAGTTTCGGCATAAGCTACATTAGCAAGTGTGCCTCCCGGCACTGCACCGGCCAACACCATATCAGCAACTCCCTGAATAAGAGGCACCTTATCAAAATTAACTGTGGCCTTAACGGCAGAAGCGCTGGTCAGCTCATGCAGATGTCCAAGCAAACCAAAGCCGGTAATGTCGGTACAGGCATGTACTGTGCGCATAACCATCTGTCCGGCAGCAGTTTTATTCAGGTTCATCATGATTTTTACAGCAACATCCACCACATCAGGCTCAGCCAATCCCAATCTGGATGCCGTTGAAATGATACCCGTACCAATGGGTTTGGTAAGGATTAGCACATCACCAGGCTCAGCTCCTGCATTAGATATGATCTTTTCAGGATCAATCAAACCCGTAACTGCCATGCCAAATTTGGGTTCATTGTCTTCAATGGTATGTCCACCCAGAATGGAAATACCGGCTTCAGTTGCCTTGTCGGAGGCTCCGCGCATGATGTCTTCAAGTACCTTTAGGGGCAAACGATTTACCGGAAATGCCGCGATGTTCAATGCGAATACGGGGCGGGCACCCATGGCATAGATATCGCTCAGGGCATTGGCAGCAGCAATGGCTCCAAATTGATAAGGTTCATCAACTATTGGGGTAAAGAAATCGAGGGTTTGAACCACAGCCAAATGATCTGACACCTGATAAACGGCGGCATCATCGCGTTTTGATGCACCAATCAGTACATTAGGATCAGTTGCCGGAGCCAGTTTTGCCAGCACAGCCTCCAGATCGGCAGGCCGCATTTTACAGGCACATCCCAGTCCATGAGTAAATCGGGTTAATTTGATTTCATCTTCTGATTCGCTAAACGCTTTATTTTGATCATTGCGTGGTTCAAATGACTTTATTGCATTTGAAATGATCTCAATGGCTTTATTTACTTCAGCAGTGGTAGTATTTCTGCCCACCGAAAACCGGAGTGTACCCTGGGCATATTCGGGGGGAACACCCATGGCACCCAGCACGCCTGAAGTAGTATCACTGCCCGTATGACAAGCGGCTCCGGCTGAAGCAGCCAATCCGGGCATTGCCTGCAGAAGTGAAACTGCATTCAGGTTTAAAAATGAAAGACTTAATGTATTGGGCAGGCAGTGTACCGGATGACCATTTACCCTGAAATTACTCAGCTCATGCCGTAGCCCGTTCAGCAGCAGCCTTTTCATCTGCGACAGATGAATAATTTCATTCTCCATACCCTGACGCGCCAGTTCACAGGCCTTGCCTAAACCCACAATTTCAAGCACATTTTCAGTGCCGGCTCTTAAATTTTGCTCGTGGTTGGCGCCATGCATGAGCTTTTCAATTTTCACCCCGTGCCTGATGTAGAGTGCACCCACACCTTTGGGAGCGTATAACTTATGTCCCGCAATGGAAAGCAGGTCAACCTCAAGCAATTTAACATCCAGAGGAATTTTACCGGCTGACTGAGCTGCATCTGTGTGCATGAGCGCACCATGACGACGGGCGATCTGAGCGATTTCAGCAATCGGTTGAATGGTTCCCACTTCGTTATTGGCATGCATCACCGAAATAAGTATGGTTTCGGGCTGCAACATTTCTTTTATAACATCCGGATTCACCATACCATATTCATCCACAGGTGCTATGGACACCTTGAAACCATGCTGACTTAAAAAGCCGGTAACTTCGCTTACCGCAGGATGCTCCACAGCAGATATAATAATATGATTGCCATGTGGTTGCATCGCGAATGCAGCACCTTTTATTGCCATATTATTCGACTCTGTGCCTCCGCTGGTAAACACTATTTCCTGTGGTTTGGCATTGATAAGGCCGGCTACCCGCGACCGTGCCTTTTCCAGAGCTACCCGTGCTTTGATACCAAATTCATGGTTACTGGATGGGTTCCCGAAAATGGCCTCAAGATAGGGCCGCATTTCGTTGGCTACCGCTGCATCAACAGGTGTAGTGGCGTTATAGTCAAGATAGATCTGTTCCATGGTTGTTTTTTTGAGAAAGTAAAATCATCTGGCGGGCATGAGCAATCATGTCATCATCATCAATAATTAAATAATCAACTTTGCGGGTGTTAAATTTCCTGAATGCTTTGATATAGTTCTGATCGTAGTACTTCAATAATTCCGAAACAGCAGGTTCAAAATTACCCTGATTTATATGCCCGATAATTTGTTCAACTTTTGCAGCACCCAGTTGTTGCCGGAGCCTGGTCACCGCATCTGTGAGCAATGCAGCATCAAACATCCCGTATTCTGCCAATATACGTCTGATTCTTTCCTGAATGGGAACCTCGATAAAAATCAATGGGCTGCTTTTTACTTTTTTAAAAAAGGGATCCGGCAGCGCAACAGTACCTATACTCCTGCTTTCGTCCTCCACCCATACCCTGAGATTAGTGTTCAGCATACGAATGCTTTCATAAAGATCATTTTCAAACTGCTCATTGTTGGGTTGTTCGTGCTGCCCCAGATAGCCAAATACGGAGCCTCTGTTGCTGGCCAGAGCTTCCAGGTCGATCACCTGCTCACCCATGGATTTAAGGGTGTGTAATAATGGAGTTTTGCCACTTCCGGTCATGCCTCCCACAACAATAAATTCAGGCCCATCGGTAATATGCTGACGTATAAAACTTCGATAAGCCTTATAACCGCCTTCAAGTACTTTAACGGTATAACCGGCAAACTCAAGCAGCCAACCCATAGCTTGACTCCGCATTCCTCCTCTCCAACAATGCACGATGACACCTTCAACTTTTTTATGGGTTAGGCCGTTGATTTTTTTAACGAAACGAGCAAACCTTGGTCCGGCAATTTCAAGCCCCAGCAATAATGCAGCATTTTTGCCCCCGTTAGCATATCGCATACCTACCTGCGCCCGTTCTTCATTGTTGAAAAGGGGCAAATTGATGGCTCCCGGTATGTGCCCCAGCTCAAATTCAGCAGGTGAACGCACATCAATCAACAGATGGGTGGATCGAAGGTCGAAAAGTTTGCCGGCATCAATGGTGGGAATCATGCGCCAAAATTACCCATTTTTTTTTCAGGCTACAGTAACTTTTATTTCATCGCCCAGATAAATGAGCCAGGCTTTCACCTGCGGATATCCCATAGCCGTGAGCAAACTTGCGTACTGTTGCACCTGATGGTGATGTGATTGATGCTCTGTACCGGTTTTATAATCAATAACATCAGTACGACCAGGTCTGAATACAATGCGATCAGGACGACAACTTTTTCCGCCACGCGTTAATATTTCTGCTTCGTTTATTCCCCGAATGCCCGGTTCAAAAAACATCCCTGCCACCTGATGATTCATCAGTGCCTTCAAATGTTTTTCAATATTGGCAGCCTGTTCCGGAGATATAGATCCTTCACCCAACAAGCGCTCAACAGCAGGTTTTACGTCTTCTGCTACTGAAATGGCCTTCAGTGCTTCATGCATCATCAGACCCGCTGCCTGAATGGCCTCAGGTGCGTCTACCAGCCAATAATCCGGAGCACGTGAAGCAATCACTATGCGATGATGCCAGGCATTGGAGATAAATTCAGGAAGCAATGCCTCATTTGGTTTCCATTCATATCCACGAATACAGGTGCCTTTTCCCATCTCCATTACAGGATTTAAACGGGGATCGTGATTATTCTCCACATAAAAAGCCGCAAAAAGATCGGTCATGGTTTTGGTTTGTGATGCTGAATCTTTCTCTGGGAGTTTGCCGGTAAATACAAACAAACGTTCTGAAGGCCTGGTAAGTGTTACATAAAGCATATTGAGCAAATCCAGGTATGCCTTTGCCTTTTCTTCTTCGTAAAGCGCTGCAAAAGGCGTATTCAGTACCTTTTGTGTAAGTTTCAACATTGCGACTTTTACTTCCGGTAAAAGTGGATCATCCTCAAGTGTCACCCAGGTGTAATCTCTGCCTGTTCTGACTGTATAATCTACAAATGCAGCTATCACTACCGGAAACTCCAGTCCTTTGGCTTTATGTATTGTCATAACCTGAACCGCATCGGCACTGGCAGGAAGCACCACCGAAAGCCCGGCTTTTTGTTGTTCCCAATATTCAAGAAATCCTGATATGCCCTGATCACTGCCTAAAGAGAAGGAAAGTATCTGATCAAGGAAAAATTGAGTATACAGTGGAGCTATTTCGTTGAGGCGAAAGATACGAATAAGAGTTTGGGTTTGATCAAACAAGGCCTGCGCTTCCAGTTCTTGCACATTAATGTGGAAACCATTTTCATCAAGCAATTTGTAAAACAACGCAATATCCAGGGATTGCTGAAGCATTGCATGACGGGCTGCGGCTCCGAAAGTGCCACAAGAATAAAGATACTCCAGAATATGAGCTGCTGATACAATATCCTGAGGATTAAACAATAACCTGAACCATGAAATCAGGAACTGAACTTCAGCAGCATTATTCAGCAGCAGTGAATCGGAGGAGACTACTTTAATACCTGATTCAGTCAGGTGGGAGGCTATTACTTGTCCGGCAACATTGGTACGCACCAGAATGCAGATATCGCCGGGCTGATATCCTGCCCTCACGTTCTCATTCACGCAATCAAGCACCTGATCACACATAGCTTCTTCATAATTATCCGCCGTTCCGGTGTATAAAGTGATCCGGATCAGGCCTCCGGTTTTGGCCGGATCAGCTTCCTGCATTACTTCATCATAATAAATACTTTTTTCATTTAGAAACCAGTTAGCGGCAAAGCAAAAAAAACGGTTGTTAAAATCCACAATTTCTTTACGCGAACGCCAGTTTTTGGTAAGCTTATCCTGAAAAAATTCCCGTGCAAGGGAAGCTGACCGCTGTGCAACGATCAAACTTCCAGTTGGATTACTCACCTGAGGCAGGTTAACAAACTGATCGGCATCGCCATTACGCCAGCGATAAATGGCCTGCTTTCCGTCACCCACAATCATATTCAGGTGACCTGTTGAAAGTGCATTGTCCAGCATTGGCAGCAGGTTCTGCCATTGCATTACTGATGTGTCCTGAAACTCATCTACCAGAAAATGCCTGTACTTCTCCCCTGTCCTTTCGTAAATAAAAGGTACCGGCTCATGCATTACAATTTCAGAAATTATCTTGTTAAACGCCGCAATGGGTACGACATTTCTTTCCTTTAGCACCAGGCTTAGTCTTTCAGAAAGCGCATTTAATACCGCCATGGGGTATAAATTATTCCGGAGGATACCATACAATACCACCTGCGGAAACCTCTCCTCTGCCAAACGCTGCATCCTGTGGTATATAGACAATAAATCATCCTTTATCTCCATCAGGGCTTCTTCATCTTTGATTAATTTATTGTTTGCCGGTGTCCATTTGCCCTGCTCCACAGTTTCAATAACATACTTATTGGGACCTCCTTTTTCAATTCGTTTTACGGGATCATTAAAATAGCCGTAGATTCCGCTATCTTTTCTGTAAAAAACATCAGGTGATATGTGATGACTGTCAATAAGTGATATGGCCTGATTGCCCAAATTCTCTATTTCCTCGTAAAACTTCCGGATATATTCCGAAATATTATTTTGCAGCGCTTTAATGCTTTCGGGCGTATAAGCACCAATACGGTCAATGTAGCCGGCGGCCGATTCATTAAAAAGATTTTTTGCAAAACTGGTCAGTAAAGTATCAATTTGCCAGTTTTCATCATTGTCTGCCTGATCTTCAATATAATTTACCAGAATGGAAGTCAATCCGGCATTGCGTCCGGCATCTGCCAAAACCTTATCCACAGTAAGCCTGAGCAACATATCAGTATCCATTTCCACCTCAAAATTGCTCATAAGCTTGAGATCAAAGGCAAAGGTGCGAATAATCTTATGCACAAAACTGTCGATGGTTGAAACAGCAAAGTCGTGATAATGATGAAGTATTAACCCCAGAGCCTGACGTGCATTTTCCTGCAAGGGCATGGGCTCCAGACCTGTTCTTTCGCACAACTGATTAAGTTTTTCTTTATCAAATCCCGATAAAGCAGCCACATCGGCAGAAGACAAAAATTTAAGGGTATCTAAAATGCGCTGTTTAATCTCATTGGCAGCCTTATTGGTAAAAGTAATGGCCAGAATGTGTCTGAAATCGGTGGGCCGCTTTAACACTATACTCAAATAAACCATGGTCAGTGTATGGGTCTTTCCCGATCCGGCTGACGATTTGTACACATGAAAGTTGCCTCTGGCACTCATAAAACAATACATTATAAGTAGAAAAAAACTATAAATCAGATCAAAAACAAATACATAATGCTGTTCTTATTATGGCTGTAGAACGATGAGTATATGATTTCAGCAAAAATAACCATTCTGTTGATGTATTCAAAAGTAAAATTTAAGCTTTGCTGATATTTGAATGACTTATATTTGCAAATATTTCACACGAGTCATCATTCATGAAAAACGAAAATCTGGTTTACGGTATTCATCCGGTTATTGAGGTTATTAAATCGGGCAAAGAAATTGACCGTCTGTTTCTTCAACAGGGTCTTAAGGGTGAAATGTTGCCTGAACTTCGCCGGGTAATAAGAGAATACGCTGTACCCTATCAATATGTACCTGTAGAAAAGCTTAATCGTCTGGTAAAGAGCAATCATCAGGGGGTGATTTGCTTCGTTTCACCGGTAAGTTTTCAGCCCATCGAAAATTTATTGATGTCAGTGTTTGAAAGCGGGGAAACGCCTTTGTTCCTAATTCTGGATCGGGTAACTGACGTCAGGAATCTGGGTGCCATTGCACGTTCAGCCTCTTGCGCCGGCGTGCATGGACTTATTGTGCCTGAAAAAGGCAGCGCCCCCATCAGTGCCGACGCCGTTAAGACCTCAGCAGGTGCACTAGCCACCCTACCGGTACATCGTAGTAACAATTTAAAAACTACCCTCGACTATTTAAAGAATAGTGGACTCACCATAGTGGCTGCCTCAGAACATGCTTCAAGAAATTATTTCGACACTACGCTTACAGGGCCGCTCGCCATTATTATGGGTTCCGAAGAGACAGGCGTTTCCCGTGAATATATTCAACGCTGTGACTCGGTGATCAGGATACCGCTTACGGGCAGCATTGGGTCACTCAATGTTTCTGTGGCTACAGGGATTATTTTATTTGAAGTAGTCAAACAGCGGTTACAAGCTACCATATAAATCTGACAATCTGGTTTAAGTCATGAAACAGGATATGGATACAAAATATCACCTCAGCAACCGCCATTATTATGTTTGGACGGGCATCATCCTTTTTATGGCGTTGGCCATGCGGTTATATCATTTGAATTTCTCTTATTCAAACGATGAGTTGAGTGCACTTTCCCGTACTCTTTTCTCCTCATTCAGTGATTTAATAAGTAAAGGGGTATTGGTGGATTTCCATCCGGCGGGCATACAGATTTTCCTTTACTATTGGGTGAAACTTTTCGGCATGGACATGTGGGTGGTAAGGTTACCCTTTGCCATTGCAGGCACACTTGCCATCTGGCTTTCCATGCTTACCTTCGCTCGTTGGTTTGGGCGGCAGGCGGGTTTATTTAGCGGAGCAGTGCTCACTTTTATGGAATTGTCACTGCTTTATAGCCAGATTGCACGACCTTATGGGTCGGGGTTTTTGCTCAGCATGCTAACCATATATTTCTGGACACTTTTTTTGCAAAAGGACAAGCCGCGATATGATTATGCCCTGGGTTTTGCCCTGAGTGCAGCAGCCTGTCTGTATAATCATCATTTTAGCGGGCTTTTTGCATTTATGGCTGGGATAACCGGATTTTTTATTCTCCCGCGCACCCATCTTAAACTTTATCTGGCAGCGGGGTTTGTCGCCACCTTGCTTTATATACCCCACCTTTCCATAACTTTTGCCCAAATGAGCATAGGCGGAGTGGGTGAATGGCTGGGAAAGCCATCCCGGGACTGGCCACTGCAACACTTTTCACTGTTGTTTAACCACTCATGGATGGTAGCCGCCATAATACTGCTGGCAGGAGTGGCGCAATGGAAGTTTTATAAGCCCTATAAAGGAAGCTGCCAGTATCGGATTATTGCCCTCATTTTCTTTGGAGCTCCTATGGTGATTGGGTTCTTTTACAGTGTGTTTATCAATCCTGTACTCCAACACAGTATATTAATTTTTTCCGCACCGTTTCTCTTTGCCTTCCTGTTTTCATGGAGTTATGGAATGCCCCCAAAAGTGCTTAATGTATTGTTAACGGTTCTTCTTGCCGGCGGTATTTTTCATACCATTTTTATCAATAACTACTACAGCACCCAGCATTTTGGCGAATTCCGCGGCATTGCCGAAAAAGTGAAAATATGGAACGAGCAATATGGTGAGGACAATATTACCAGAGCCATGAACACCAACAACCCCTGGTATCTCAACTTTTATCTCAGGACTGACAGCACCACTTTTGTGCAATCGGAAAACCGTGGTGGGGAAGATCTGCAAAATCTGAGCAAGTTGATCAACAATAGCCAAACGTCATATTTTATGTATGCCTGGCTAAAACCTACTCCACTTGAAATAAGTGATATAATTCAGGCAAGGTTTCCCTGTATTGTGCAGGAAGCAGATTATAGCGGTATGTCGAAGATTGTACTATATTCCAGATATGACGAAAAATGCAGTCAGCAATTATCTGACACTTTATATTTTCAGGAAAGCGCCTTCCCTGAAAACTTAAATGACACCGCGAAGCTGAATTTTCAGGAGTATTATCCGGGATTTGAAGGAAAATTACCGGAACACAACCACGATGAATCCATAAAGATACGTGCAAGTGCTGACGTGCTTACGGATTCTGCCAATACCCGTGCTTTATTAACTTTTTCAATGCACAATGCTCAAAATGAAACTATTTTCTGGACAGCGTCAAAGCTTAGTTATTTTGCAAAAGAAAGTGAATGGAGCAAAGTACTTCTTACCGTTGATCTACCTGCTGATATCCCGGATGAACATAAAATAAAAGTCTATCTTTGGAATCCGGGACATGAACGTATTTTCATACGCGCACTCTGCCTGGAACAATTCCATACCAACTCCACAAATGACTAAAATGCCAAATATTAAATCAATCAGCTTTTATGCATTACTTTTCATAACATTGACGCTATTTTCGTGCAAGCGTGATAAAAAGGAATATTATATAGATGGTACCCTCAAGTCAATGCAGAGCTATAAAGGTAAAACTCCCGAAGGCAGCAGTGTCTGGTACTATCCAAACGGCAAAAAAGAGCTGGAAATCAATTATAAAAACGGGAAAGAACAGGGCGAAGTCAGGCGCTGGTATTTTAACGGAAACAAAGAATCGGTTGAAAATTTCATTAACGGTCGCAAATCAGGTGTTTCTTATAATTGGGATCAGGAAGGCAGGCTGGTTGATGAAAAAAATTATATAAATGACACTTTAAATGGCCCTTATATTAAATATCATCCTAATGGCAACATTATGATTGAGGGCAATTATAACAAAGGGTTGTTTGATGGAAAATGGACCTATTTTAATGAATTTGGGTTAATTATAGGCGAAGGCAATTTTACATCAGGCAATGGTATCCAAAAGGCATTTCATCCGGATGGGAGCATATGGGTAGAAACACCATACAAAAATAACCTGCGCCATGGAATTGAAAAACAGTACAGCAGTAAAGGTGAACTGAAAAAGGAAACATACTTTACCAACGACCGAATAGAAAAAGTGGTGAATCATTAGAGCAGTACTATACCCGGCTTCTCAATTTTTGCGGCGCTCTGACCGCTTACCGGTTTCTAACAAGCTACCATTCAGTAGAAATTATACATTATTTTGTATCAATGATTTACACTTCCGGATGAAACATTTTGGGTTAAAAAAATAAAGTAGGTGTTTAATTTGGAAATCTCGTTTTTTATAGCATAAATTTGTACCACAATTAGCCACATTACGCTATTAAATAATCAAATAATTACCTTAACATCTACAAGATGAATTTGGAAAAAATCATGACTGACCTGGAGCAAAAACACCCGGGAGAAGTTGAGTACTTGCAAGCAGTACGCGAAGTTCTGGAATCCGTAGAGGAAGTTTACAACCAGAATCCACAGTTTGAATCGGCAGGCATTGTTGAACGCCTTGTTGAGCCCGACAGAATTTTAACCTTCAGGGTACCCTGGGTTGACGACAACAATAAGGTTCACGTGAACATTGGCTACCGTGTCCAATTTAACAATGCCATTGGTCCATACAAGGGCGGTTTACGTTTCCACCCAAGTGTTAACCTGAGCATTCTTAAATTCCTGGGCTTTGAGCAGATCTTCAAAAACAGCCTCACTACCCTGCCTATGGGCGGCGGTAAAGGTGGAAGTGATTTCAACGCCAAGGGTAAATCCAATGGTGAAATCATGCGTTTTTGCCAGTCATTCATGCTGGAATTATGGAAGATTATTGGCCCCGAAACCGACGTACCTGCTGGAGATATCGGCGTAGGTGGACGCGAAATTGGTTATATGTATGGAATGTACAAAAAACTGGTTGGTGAACATACCGGCGTTTTAACCGGAAAGGGAAGAAATTGGGGTGGAAGTATTCTCCGTCCTGAAGCTACCGGATTTGGCGGCGTGTATTTTGTTCAGGAAATTCTCAGAACACACAACATGGAAATTGAGGGCAAGACTTTCTGCCTGAGCGGTTTCGGTAACGTTGCCTGGGGCGCTGCATCAAAAATTTCAGAATTGGGAGGTAAAGTGCTAACCATTTCAGGACCTGATGGTTATATCCACGATCCCGAAGGTATTTCAGGCGAAAAGATTGACTATATGCTTGAGCTTCGTGCATCAAACCAGGATATTGTTAAGCCTTATGCCGATAAATTCCCTGGTGCAACATTTTACCCCGGCAAACGCCCCTGGGAAGTTAAATGCGATGTAGCTATGCCGTGTGCTACCCAGAACGAACTCCACCTGGAAGATGCCAATAACCTCATTAATAATGGTGTTACCATCGTAGCTGAAGTAGCCAATATGCCTTGTACTCCTGAGGCCGTTAATGCATTTTTGGGAAATAAAATCATTTTCGCACCCGGTAAGGCTGTGAATGCCGGCGGGGTTTCCACCTCAGGCCTCGAAATGACCCAGAATACCATGAAACTGAGCTGGACCGCCGAAGAGGTTGATATGCGTCTGCATCAGATTATGAAAAACATCCACGAACAATGTGTTACCCATGGTAAACAAAGTGATGGATACATTAACTACGTAAAAGGTGCCAATATTGCCGGTTTCCTTAAAGTTGCCAATGCTATGCTCGATCAGGGTGTAGTGTAACCAAAAAAAATAATCAGCAAAAAACCCCGCCCCTAAAGCGGGGTTTTTGCTTTTCATGATCAAACAGTGAACTGAATTATTACAAAGCCCGAAATGTAAGGAGTGTATGAGCTTTTTGAAAATAATCAGCAAAAAAAGACGAAAAACAGGGTTACTTTCAGCCTGTATTACCATTAATTATAAAACAGCTTGTATAACAGCCGGATATAATAACAAAAACCGCTAATTATGAAAACCTTTACCACCGTTGAGCAGGCCATAATTTTTGCCATCAATTCAGCCACTGAATGCGCAGAATTTTTCAACAACTTTTCAGACAAAGCCCGTAATGGCATAATTCGTAAACAGTTTGCGGGATATTCGCGCAATGAATATGCACAAATAGCAAAACTAAGTAAAATATTAAGAGACAAGCCGGCTTTTATGAACCAGGCATTCACTACCTCCTTGTCGGATGACCGGATTGGTAAAGCTCAGTGCCATGGTGCTGATAACCTCAGTTATTTGCAAACATTAATTATGGCCATGCGCCGTGCTCAACTGGCCAGGATACTCTTTGGTGAACTTGCCACCCAGTCACCAGACCAGGAATCATATGATATTTTTATGAGCCTGGCACAAAAGAAATCAACTCAACTCAATGGCATAGCCTGTGAGTATAATGAATCTTTACTCGTTTTCAGCTAGTAATACTTGTTACCATCTACCCCTGACCTGCCCTGTGGGCAGGTTTTTTTGTGCCTTATCCTTCCATTTTAGTGGCTTTGATCCGTTTGTTTTATTAAATTTGCAGTCCATTACAAACTGCCCTGCCTAAAGCGAATATGCAACTCATTCATCCTTTCGTCCTTTTCGGATTGTTGGCCATAGGCATTCCTATAGCTGTACATCTATTCAACTTCCGCAAGTACCGAAAGGTATATTTCAGCAATGTTAAGTTTCTTCAACAGTTGGAAAAGCGTACCAGAAAACAGTCGAAGCTGCTGCACTTACTGGTACTGGCCGCCCGCATACTGGCTATAAGCAGCCTGGTCATCGCTTTTGCCCAACCCTATCTTCCGGCTCCTTCGGGTGCACATCTGCAGGGCGTTCAGTCGGTTAGTGTTTTTGTTGACAACTCCTTTAGCATGGAGTCACCCGGCAACAACGGCAGATTACTTGACGAAGCCAAACTATTGGCAGCCGGCATTGCTTCGGCTTATGCCCCTGATGACAGGTTTCAATTACTTACAAATGATTTTGATGGCCGTTTTCAACGTTTCATTTCACGGGATGAATTTACAGAGTTGCTCAGGGGAATTGAAACATCACCAGCTTATCGCAATCTGGATCAAATTGTGATGCGGCAAAACGAATTGCTACGGGCCCAAACCACGCGGGCAAAATCTGCTTTTATAATTTCTGATTTTCAGCAAAGCACGCTTCTGCAACAACTGCCTGACACCTCAACCTATCCAGTTTTTCTGATACCTGTGGTGGCCCGACAGGTCAGCAATCTGGCCATTGATTCACTCTGGTTTGACAATCCATTGCTTCGCCAGGGACAGGCAGCGAACCTTAATATCCGCATCCGGAACTGGGGTTCAGCCGATCTTGAAAAAATTCCTTTAAAACTCTGGATCAATAATTCACAGCGATCAGTGACTTCCATCGACGTTGCAGCTTCAGGCTCAGCCACCACTACCCTTTCATTTAGAAGTGATTCTGCCGGACTTTTTAAAGGCAGAGCTGAAATAAGTGACTATCCGATAACTTTCGATGATAATTATTATTTCGCTTTTAAAGTATCGGAAAGTATTCCCATGCTGGTAATAAACTTCAACGAACCCAACGCCTACCTGAATGGAGTTTTCTCGCTCGATTCAGTAATAAACCTCTCCAATGCCTCTATACGGCAACTCGATTATTCCACATTGAATAATTACCGGTTAATTGTGCTCAACGAGCTGACTTCACTTACCACTGGAGCCATCAGCGAGTTTGACCGCTTTGTGGAAAATGGTGGCAGTTTACTTGTATTTCCTGCACCGGATGCCTCACCCGAAACACTCAATGCACTTACCAACACCTTAAAGGTTAACAGCTTTGGTGAAGCCGACTCAACCCGCATTAATGTCAGGAGCATCAATACAAGGCATCCGGTTTTTGCGGAGGTATTTGATCAGGGCAGTCTGAGCAACGACAATGTTGACCTGCCCATAATCAATAAACGGTTTCGTCTCTCTGAAAGTACCGGAACAGAGAGCCTTATCACCCTCGAGAACGGGAATTCATTGCTTACCATCTCCAGTTCAGGTTTAGGCAAAGTGTATCTGAGTGCCGTTGCCCTCTCTGAAAAAGCAAGCAACTGGCCACGGCATGCCATCTTTGTACCAGCCATGCTCAACATTGCTTTTCAAAGTGAAGAGATGTTGCCTCTTATGCATTATACCGGTAATACTCAGGCATTGAATATTGGAAGTATCAGGCCCGGGAACTCGGAAGTTTTTACTATAACCGGTGAAACAGGAGGTGCTGAGTTTATACCGCAGCTTAAAATTGTTAATGGCAAAAGTTTGCTTTTTACAAATAACCAGGTAAAAAAGGCAGGTTTTTACGATGTTATGGACAATAAAACAAAGGTAACCACGCTTGCTTTCAATTACCCGGCAGCCGAATCAAACCTCAATTTTGCTGCTTCAGATAAACTTGAAAATATAGTTGGCTCACGCAGTCAGTTTCAGATAATGAAACCCGGCAAGAAAGGTATTGCACAAACCATTGCAGACCAAAGTCTTGGAACACATTTATGGAAATGGTTCATTTTACTGGCACTTATTTTTCTTGCCATTGAACAGCTACTGTTGCGTTTTTTTAAACGCAGGTTTAAGGCTGCTCCAACCAACTGAGCTTAGAACTTTTTATTACGCATTCAAAATATGGAAGAAAATATCACCCCCCCACCCGATGACCAACTGCCTGAGGAGTATCCCGAAGTACTTCCCGAAGGTGGAGAAAGTGAATTGCATCAGGCCATTCAGTTATCGGGTATGTTCCAAAACTGGTTTCTGGATTATGCCTCTTATGTGATTCTGGAACGGGCTGTTCCCGAAATCATGGACGGCCTTAAGCCAGTTCAACGGCGCATCATGCATGCCATGAATGAGCTGGACGATGGGCGCTATAACAAAGTAGCCAACATCATAGGACACACCATGAAGTATCACCCTCATGGTGATGCCTCCATAGGGGACGCCCTGGTTCAGTTAGGTCAAAAGGATCTGCTGATCGACACTCAGGGAAACTGGGGAAATATACATACCGGCGACAGTGCTGCCGCGGCACGTTATATAGAGGCACGCCTGAGTAAATTTGCACTTGAGGTGGTTTTCAGTCCAAAAATTACCACCTGGAAACTTTCTTATGATGGTCGAAACAAAGAGCCGGTAAGCCTGCCGGTTAAATTTCCACTTTTGCTGGCTCAGGGCGTAGAAGGCATTGCAGTAGGGCTTGCATCAAAAATTCTACCCCATAATTTTAATGAGCTGATCGATGCTTCCATAAAAATTCTTCAGGGTGGAGAAATAGAACTTTACCCGGATTTCCCTACTGGTGGGCTGGCTGATGTGTCACGCTACAATGGTGGATTAAGGGGTGGAAAGGTACGCTTAAGAGCCAAAATCAGCCAGGTGGATAAGAAAACACTGCTGATCAGCGAACTGCCCTTCGGAACAACCACCGAAAGCCTGATTGATACCATTGTTACAGCCAACGAAAAAGGCAAAATAAAAATCAGAAAAATAGATGACAACACGGCCAGAGACGTTGAAATTCTTATCCACCTGATGCCCGGTGTTTCTCCCGATACCACCATTGATGCGCTGTATGCTTTTACCGGATGTGAAGTCTCCATTTCACCCAATAACTGCGTTATTCGTGAAGGCAAACCACATTTTATCAGTGTGGAAGAGATTTTACGCGATTCCACCACCAACACGCTCAGACTCCTGAAGGCAGAGTTAGATATCAGACGGCAAGAATTGATGGAGAACCTGCTGTATGCCTCGCTCGAGAAAATCTTTATTGAAAACCGCATCTACCGGCAAATTGAAGAGTGTACTACCTGGGAAGCGGTGCTTGAAACCATTGATAAGGCACTTGACCCCTATAAACCTGATTTTTACCGCGAAATAACCCGGGAGGATATTTTACGTTTAACCGAAATTAAAATTAAACGTATTTCGAAATTCAATACGTTTAAGGCGGATGAAACCATAAAAAACCTCACCGATGAAAAAGCCAGGGTGGAACATTACCTCGCCAACCTGATAGAATATGCGATAGAATATTTTAAGAATATCCGGCGCAAATACGGTGAAGGCCGGGAACGCCGCACCGAACTGCGTAATTTCGATACCATCGAAGCAGTTATGGTAGCTGCCACCAATCAAAAGCTGTATGTAAACCGGGCTGAAGGTTTTGCAGGTACAGGCCTGAGGAAGGACGAATACGTTTGCGACTGTTCAGACATTGATGATATTATTGTCTTTAGAGAAGATGGTACTTTTATGGTAACCCGGGTAGCCGAAAAAGTATTTGTGGGTGAGAAAGTAATCCACATTGACATATTCCGTAAAAATGATGATCGAACCATTTATAATCTTGTTTATCAAGATGGTAAAGCAGGTAATACCTATTGTAAGCGGTTTGCTGTGTTGGGAATCACCCGCGACAAAGAATATGATCTCACCCGGGGAAAGCCCAATTCTAAAGTACTTTATTTCACTTCAAATCCAAATGGTGAGTCTGAAGTAATCCGTGTTAATCTAAAACCCCGCCCCAAACTAAAAAAAGCCGTCTTTGACTTTGATTTTGGAGAATTGGCCATCAAAGGCAGAAGTTCTCAGGGAAACATCCTCACCAAACACGCAGTAAAGAAAATTACGCAGGCCGAAGCCGGATTTTCAACCTTAGGCGCTCTGGATATCTGGTTCGACGAATCGGTAAAAAGATTAAACACCGAAGGCAGGGGCCGATGGCTGGGCGCCTTTTCAGGAGATGATAAAATCCTGACCATCATGCAGTCCGGAAACTATCGCTTGTACACTTACGATCTGACCAACCACTTTGATGAAGACCTGCTCATTATTGAAAAATTTGATGAGCGCAAGCCGGTATCAGCCGTATATTACAATGCAGAAAAAGATTTCTATTATCTCAAACGCTTCCATATAGAACAAACCGACAAAAAAACTTCCTTCATTGGCGAGGAAGAGGGATCAAAATTAATGGTGGTTTCCACCGATTGGATTCCCCGGCTAAAGATATCTTTCGATGAGCAAGCCAATAATAAAGTGACAGATGATGAGGTGATAAATATGACTGAATTTATAGATGTAAAAAGTCACAAGGCTAAGGGCAAAAGACTGACTACACTTGTCATAAAGAAAATAAAACTGATCGATCCTCTACCCTTCACTCCGCCGCATGAAGAAGAGCAAACAGAAGAAGAACCTTCTGATGTTAACAATGATGAGATTGATCCGAAAAGACTGCCGGAGCTACCACCAAAAGATAAAAAAACCGGTTTAGACGGAGAAATCACCCAAATGACCATTGACTTTTAAAACAATACATAAAAATATTACTATGACTGACACTAAAATTCTTGATGTAACTCCGGATGTAAAATGGATTGGCGTGCTCGACACCGACATTGTTACTTTTGATGTGGTAATGGAAACCAAATACGGTACAACCTACAATTCCTATTTTATCAATGCTGATAAAAAAGCCATCGTGGAAACCACCAAGCTTCAATTTTGGGATACCTATATTCAAAAAATTGAACAGGTATGCAATCCGGCAGAAATTGAATACATCATTCTCAATCATACCGAACCGGATCATTCAGGCAACCTCATCAATCTACTTAAGCTGGCTACCAAGGCTACTGTAGTGGGCAGCGGCAATGCCTTACGCTACTTGTCCGATATGGTTGACATGGAATTTAATCAATTGCAGGTTAAAGACGGAGACACCCTTTCACTTGGCAACAAAACACTCCGGTTTATTTCAGCTCCAAACCTGCACTGGCCCGACTCTATATACACCTGGCTTATTGAAGACAAAGTACTGTTTACCTGCGATTCCTTTGGTGCGCACTATTGCACTGAGGAAATGTTTGATGACCTTGTGGGAAATTATGATGATTCTTTCAAGTATTATTTTGATGTAATTCTGAAACCTTTCAGCAAATTTATGCTGAAAGCGATCGAAAAAATCAGACCACTTGATATCCAGGTAATTTGTCCGGGACATGGGCCAATCTTGCGCTCAACATGGAAGAAATGTGTGGATAGATCGGAAGCACTGGCACGCGAAGCCCTGGATTACCCTGAAAAAAACCGGGTATTTATAGGTTACATCTCTGCATACAACAATACCGCTCAAATGGCGCAGACCATTGCTTCAGGAATACGAAAAGCAGGAATACAGAATGTAAGCATTGTTGATCTTGAACACAGCAGTCTGGATGTTATTGATGCGGAGCTAACCCGTTCTTCAGCCATTATGCTTGGCTCGCCTGTGATAAACCAGAATATATTACTGCATGTTTATCAGGTATTTGCACTGATAAACCCCATTCGCGACAAGGGTAAGCTGGCCGCAGCTTTTGGTTCTTATGGATGGAGCGGCGAAGGTGCCAGACAAATAGAAAGCAATCTTGCCAATCTCAAGCTTAACCTTTTTGAAGAAAACCTGTTTATAAAATTTAAGCCTCATCAAAAGGAAATAGACCAGGCCGAATCATTTGGCAGACGCTTTGGAGAGCGCCTGATGTCGCGAAAAACAGAATAAATTTAAATAAATTTCACTAGCATGAAACTAAAACCAGTATGCCGGCCATTCCTGATATTTACTCTTGTGGCTTTACTTTCAGGAATTTTTACAGCATGCAGTCCTGAGCGCAGGCTGGCCCGTCAATTTGTTACGCTTAAAGAACCGGTCACAGTGCTGTTGGTTAGCCCCGATATTGTTTACAAAAAGAGCTATAAGGTTCCTGATTCAGTGGATATTTCGTTACTTCCGGAAAATGAGGCAGAGGCGGCGCTCTTTTTTCAAACCCGTCTGCTTCAGTTTACCAACGACTCAATTTTTATCAACGATTTTATGCAAGGTGTGGTTTCCGCTTTACACAGCGCAGGAATCAAAGTATATGCTGCCGATTCAAGCTTAAGGTTTATTCAGTCAGAAACACCGGCTTACATCATAAATGTAGCTCAGTTGCAACTGGAAGAATATTACGATTCACTGATAACATCTCCCGACATATTTAATGATGATCAGTTATACGTTATCTATTACACTGCCATAAATATGAATAGCTGGTATGAACTTAGCCGGCTAAATAGTGAAAGCAGCAACAGGCAGGTACTGTTCAACAGTAAAACTGTGCAGGACTTTGTTGAGGGCGGTATGCGGTATGTACCCATTTCGGGTGACTATAAATTCATGAGTACCGTTGATAGCCTTACTATGTCCGATTTATATGAACTGGCCGGACATGTGGGATTCTTAAATGGCAGCCAGCTTTATGATTACCTGATGAATGCATGGATCAGACAACACCTGCCTAAGCAGTCTGGACCGATAAAAATGTTTTCGTACAATCCCATTTCCGGAGAATTGAAACGCAGCAATGACAGCGGTTTTACACCCATAAACAATTAAGAAAATTTAAGTTGTTACTTAAATAAGAAAAACTGCAACTTTTGTTGTGGTTTTTTTTTATCGGAGGGTTAGAACATCCCGAATTGTCGTTCCTCGTCTGAGGATTGGATGATCTGAGGATTTGATGATTTGAGTTCAGCCCGCCTCTGGAGGGATTTGCCGCCGATCGTCGTTCCTCTTCTCAGGGCTTTTCCGAATCAGCTTTTCTCCCATAACCTCTCCTGCAGCTAAAAGAATACTCAAAAATTTTAACCAGAAATCATGTATTCGATAATCCGCTACTATCCTGTCATATGCATACCGGCCGGCTGGCAGATACGCGAAGATGCTATGGATGCTTTAAATAAACCCATGATCAAACGCTTAACATAATACAGGCATGTGCAGCCAGACCGGTCCTTAAAGACGCAATGTTGAGCTTACAGCGGGTTTCATAAAACAGTATAATATGGAGCATGGGTACCAGCCGCCTAAAGACAAAAAAGGGCCACCTTAAATGAGCAGCCCTTTTTTGGTCAGATAAGTCAATTTAATGCTATCTACTGATTATTAACCGGTTAGAGAATGACTTACCTCCTTTAATCACCTGAACAAGATACAATCCCTCACCCAGATTATTAACAGGAATATCCCTGATCAGTCCACGATTAATGTTAACTTCACTGACTATCCTGGCTTTTCCCAGTAAATCAAAGATCATTAGTTCGGCTTTGCCATTTTCACCCGTAGGCAACTGAATATTAATACTGGTACTTGCCGGAGACGGGTAAATCTTTACATTACGCACATATTCCACATCGCTATTACCGAGAGAAACAGTCCTAAAGCTCCAGGCAGGACTCCAGTCACTGGTGTCTTTATTACTGATCATGTTTGTTCTCCAATAATATACTGTGGCGCTGTCCATTATGTTTGCAGGCACTCTGAAGGATTGAGTGCTAATGTTTGATAGTTCATGAATGGGGTAAGTACGCGGATTATCGAATTCAGGATTTGACGCAATTTGCACTGTAAATCCAATCACACCGGAAACTGAATTCCATTTCAAAATGGGTTGTAAAGGAACATTGGTAGCATTGTTGGCCGGATCAATATTTTTTACTGCAGCAATGGTTGAAAAACTCCAGATGGGAGAAAACAGGGTGTCTGTCGCATGAATGGCAGACATTTGCCAATAGTACGTGGTACCAAACATCAAAGTATCTGGCTTTTTCTTGGTATCTGTTTTCTGCGCGCTAAACAAATCATAGGAATGGATATCCGGATCAAGGGCAACATAAATATTATATTTATTGATTCCTTCTACCTTTTTCCATCTGAATTCAACATCGGGAACAACATTGGTGGCGTTATTTGTAGGATCCCGAAGCTCAAAAATGTTGGTAACCGTGAATGAATTAACATTACTCCAGGAGGAAGTATCCGCAGCATGCCGCCCTCTGATTCTGAGGTAATAAGTTAACCCGAACTTTAAATTTGAGGTATTTATTTTTTCCAGATTCCCGGGAATAGTGGTCATACGCATTTCAGGACTATCAAATGTAGCTACAGTATCCAATTGGTAATCAATATAGTCAATACCGGTTATGATATTCCATTTAATTTCAGCATTGGCATTCACTTTGGTGGCTCCATTGGCGGGTGTAAGAATAGTGGTTTGGGCCAAAACTGTAAAATCACGAACTTCCGACCATTCTGAAGTCCCCGATTCGTCTTTAGCCCTTACTCTCCAAAAGTAGGTTTCACCAAACAATAACATTGACATATCAATGCGGCTGAGCTCAGTATTAAAATTTTCGGGAGCAGTAAATTCCCCATCAGAACTAAGCTGAATTTCGTAGAATAGTCCAGGCATTCCGACGACGGCAGTCCAATCAAGTGTGACATTAGGGGGCACTCCGGTCTGGTTGTTTGCTGGTGCAACAAGTTCAGGTGTATAGATGGATGGCGCAGCCATACCCACAAAAACACCCAAAGTAAGGAGTAAAGAAAAGTATATCTTTTTCATATTTTTTGATTTATTTCTTGAAAGTTTAATTATCGGGCTTCTGTCATTATTGTGACAGAAGCCCAATAATTCAGTTTATCTTGTTACGATGAATTTTCCTGTTTTTACAGATTTGCCTGCAACAATACGAAGCAGATAGGTGCCATTGGGCAGTTCCCGCATCTGTTTGGTAAATATATGCCTGCCTTTGCCGGGTATTCCCAGTTCATAGTGTTTTATGAGCTGTCCGGTAAAATTAAATATATCAAGCGAAACCTGATCATCCGCATTGAGATCGAGTGCAAAACTCATTTCAGCATTTACCGGATTGGGGAAAATTTCTATGGAAGAAGTGTTTTGTGCCGGATTATTCCAGGGCTCTTCGTTAAAACCTACAAACTTCCGGTTCTCAAATAATCCATTACCATAGCTGGCCAGATAAATGGCTCCAAAATTACTCACACCGGGAATATCGTCTATTGCAGGGCGATCAACCGTTTGTTGACGGATCATCATTACCGGCAGTGATCCCATTCCTTCATTTTCTTCAGTCCAGTTGGGATTTTGCGATAAAGTTTCAGTAGTATAAATACCAAAATCGGTACCTATAATCAGGCGGCTTGAATTGTTCATCTCAATCAGACTTGAATAAACAGGCATGGCCGGGAGATTACCCTGTATGGCGGTAAATACAGGTGTTTGATCCAGAGCGTTTACTGTGCGGTATACAAACTCCTCATTTCCATAGTTGCCAAGGGTAACTATAACAATGTTGGAATTGTTTGGATCAACAGCCACAGAGGTAACATAGCGTCCTTCAAATTCTTTAATTACCGAATAAGATACTATACAGCCTGAGCTTCTTATATCAGCTCTGATAGAATCATATGCCAGGGCAAGGTTTGAGATACGAAGCAGGGATCCCTGCTGAGTTCCAACAAACAAATTATTGGCATCGGAGGAATAAGCCAGACAGGTAGGAACTCCCGAAACGTTGGCTATTTTATCCCAGGAAGGTAATTTCGCAAAATTGAGGACATCGCGCGACATATATACTGCGTTGGTAGTCCCGATAAACATAATGGAAGAAATTTTATCCTGAATCCATACCGAATCACCTTCTTGCAAAGGCTGCGTAAGGGTATACCTGAAAGGAAATTTGTTATTGTTGCTATAAGCTGTTACAACCGTTCCTGCATCCAGATCTTCTGTGGCCTTAACAGAAACACTATCGCGGGAATAATTGTTATTAAAACTTTCCCACAATCTGAAAGGCAGATTAAATACGCCGGCATTTGCATTTGTTATTTCAGTGCCGTATAAGAAATTGTTGGCTACTGAAAGTCCAAGGTCTGGTGAGCGCCACAACTCTCCGCCTGTAGTGGAATAAAACATGGTAAGTGGCTGAACCAGAGATATTTCAACTGTACCTCCTGTAAAAATGCTACGGGCCTGTCCGTCAACAATTGGAATAATATTTACGCCGGATTCAACAGTGTTGCCCGTACCATCAATATACACTATACCATTGCCCTGAGATCCGCCCAAAAGATGACCTTTATCATCAGAGGCCACACTATAAAACATAGAAGTTTTATAGTTTTTGTTCAGTAATTTAACATTAAATGCCAGGTAGTTATCTGTATAAGCTATTCCTTTATCAGATGTCATATAAAGCTCCAGCGGGCTTGATGGCACCAGGCTGAGATTGTGAAAATAAATGCCACTCTCTCCAAAAGAACGTTGCACCCAGTTATAAAAACCATCTTCCTGCATTTTTAAGCCGGTCCAAACATTTACACCACCCAGAAGCACCCTGTCCGGATTGGTCGGATCAACGGTTATGGCTACGGCGTACTCTCCACGGAAGCTGGTACCACCGGCATTACCAAATACATTAAATATATTACTTCCGCCAGGGCCGATCATTCTCCAGCTCACTCCTTTATCTTTGGAAACAAACACACCACGCATCTGATTTTCTTTAAAAAATACGGTTTGTGTACCATCTGCAACAAGTACTGCATAAAGTACCGAAGGATCAGAGGGTGCAAAAGCTACCTCAATGCGTTTGATGCCGGTATTGGGAAGACTATCATTTCCGGCTCCTGTAGATCTTAGTTTGAATCCGTCAATGCTTCCGTTGTCAGAAACATATAATTGATAATCAACTACTGCCGCTATGGTGCCATCCGCAGCAATTTTTGCTTCGGTGCCCATTCCGGTAAGCTCAACACCATTGGCTTTAGCCATAGTCCAGGTCTGCCCTCCATCGGAAGAATACCTGATACCATTATTGGTAGCGGCTACCACTTTATTGTTATCGGCTGCCACCTTGTTTATGAAAGCCCATTCTGCATCGGGATTATTAAAAGTACCCGGATTGGTTGAATTGAGCCGGGAAAAGTTGTTCCCATCGGTTGATTTAAAAATTCCCTGCCCAATAAATCCATCGAATTTATTGTAACGTCCGGTAGAAAAGTTCTCACCTGTTCCTACATAAATATCGCCATTTGGGGCCTGCGACATTGTGCTGACATTCAGCACCAATCCGCCTGTGGAAATTTGAGTCCAGGTTAATCCTCCTGTAGTGGATTTCCATATTCCACCTGCAACACTGCCTGCAAAAATGGTTTTCCCGCTCTGATCCCTGTTATCAATAATTAAGGCACGGGTCCGCCCGCCGAAATTATCTGGCCCTACCTCTGTCCATTTTAATCCAATGGCCGAGGAGCTCCGGAGATTATCTGCCTGATTCCGGGCTTTTAATACATCAGCGGGATCAAGTTGACCACTTATCTGATTGTTGCGCATCAGCGAGAGATATTGCAAATCGGTCATAGTGGCATCTATGGTACCGGTGGGTGCCAACTGCGCAAATACAGCCGATTGAAGCATCACAGCCATCAACATAATGATACCAATTCCCAGCTTAAATTCATGAAAGCCAACGAGTAAATTTCTACTTTTCATATTCGTTTAGTTTATGGATATTCTGTTTTTTAACATCACAAAATAGGGGCACAAGTTACGCCTTTTTTAAAGACCAACAAGATAAGCCCCCTGCTTTACTCCAGCAAATTTACATTAAAATCCGATTATGGGATGTTTTGCAGTTAAAAATTTGACAGAATAAATTGGGTCACATTTGAACAGGCAAATGTAGAGGAATTTAACATTAATTCACAACATATTTCTCAGCGAATTGATTTTTTTGTCACTTTTATCTGTAAGAACCCAAAAGAAAGCCTCTTTTGTGCTGATTAGCTGCATTTTTTTGATGAATTAAAAAAAATAAATCTGACATTTGGGATTAAGGTAGGATTTTTACTCAAAATTCCATACGTTTGCCTGACTGTTTTTTACAGCTGTTTATTCACCGTAAGCTTTTAATTAAATCTTAAGAATTATGAAATTTCTTCCCGGATTGCTCACAGTTTCTCTGTATCTTGCATCCTTTGTTATACAGGCACAGGATAGTATTGCCACATCAGATGGCTATATCTTTAAGATTAAGACAGAGTTAAAGACCACCCCCGTAAAAAACCAGTATCGTTCGGGAACCTGTTGGAGCTTTGCCACAGTATCCTTTATTGAAACAGAACTTCTGCGGATGGGAAAACCGGAAATAGATTTGTCAGAGATGTATTATGTGCGTAATGCTTATGAAAAAAAGGCCGAACGTTATGTTCGTATGCATGGTTCGTCAAATTTCGGACCTGGCGGGCAGGCTCATGATGTGATGAATATAATAAAAACCCACGGTCTGGTTCCTGAAAATGATTACCCCGGGCTGTTAAAAGGAGAAACTCAGCATGTACATGGCGAGTTGGATGCCGGCCTAAAAGGCTATCTTGATGCAGTGGTAAAAACAAAATCGGGGAAACTTTCGCAGGTATGGCCCGATGCGGTATCTGCACTGCTGGATGTATATCTGGGTAAAGTACCAGAAAAGCTAAGCATTAAAGGCAACCCTACCCCTCTTGAATATATGAAGCGCGAAGGATTCAATCCTGATGATTATATAGAAATCACCTCCTATACCCATCATCCATATTACACTGCTTTTGCGCTCGAAATCCCCGATAATTGGTCAAATGACACCTATTATAATGTACCTCTGGAAGACTTATACCAAATCATGCTGTCTGCACTCGACAATGGCTACTCATTTTGTTGGGATGGCGACGTAAGCGAAAAAGGTTTTTCACACGGTAAAGGCCTGGCCATTGTTCCTGACAAGAAAATTGAAAGTCTGGAAGGCACAGAACGATCGCGTTGGGAAAAACTTTCGGAAAGAGATAAACAAGCCGAATTATACACTTTTGATAAACCCCGATATGAGAAAACAATTACTGCTGAAATGAGGCAGGAAGCCTTCGACAACCATCAGGCAACCGACGACCATTTGATGCATATTACCGGGCTGGTTGCCGATCAAAACGGCACCAGATATTTTATAACCAAAAATTCATGGGCCGACAATAGCAATGATAAAGGCGGATACCTCAATATGTCTGAAGCCTATGTAAAATTAAATACCATTGCCATTATGATACATAAAAATGCAGTACCTGCCGACATCCGCAAAAAAGCAGGATTCTAAATTTAATAATCCGTAAAAAAGGCCGCTGCTTCATGCATGAAGCAGCGGCCTTTTTTTGAATATAAATATCAAAGTGGAAATAAAATTTTCGATATAAATATTATAAGGTATGTTGCTGCAAAAGTATTTGATTAATGAATGCTGTCAAAAAAGATATAAATAAAAAATACCATTAAAACCCAAAGATCCCAGGTGACACAAGACGCTGCATATCAGTGATTAAAGCTTAGTGAGGCTTTATATCTTTGTGCCTTAGTGGTAAAAAAGGAGTTTTTATACTAAGCTCATTAATTACCTTCCCTGATTACTTACCTTTCAATAAGTACAGTTTATGCCTGATTCTTTTCGTAACGGGGATGATAGATAAAGATCAATGAGCCGTCTTTGACCGTTTGTATAAACTCATCGGTCACTTCGGGCGGAATGGCCGGACAACCAAAACTGCGTCCGAGACGGCCATACCTGCGGATGAATTTTTCGGTAGCGTATTCAGCACCATGCACCACAATAGCCCTGTCCCAGGCTTTGTCATTTATATTTTTTTCAAGACCGCGCAAACGCATTGAGTTTCCATGTTTACCAATATACACCTGATCGGTAAGATAAAAACCAAGACTGCTTTGATGAGATTCGGGTACATTTGAAAATTGCCTGGCTTCGTTATCGCCGGAATTACGGCCATGAGCTACATAGGTGTTCAGTAACAACTCTCCCGTCTGCAGGTTTATGGTCCATAACCTCTTGGCGGTGCTGGGCATTGAAAAATCAATGAGGGTAACCACATGGGATTTTGCATAGGGCAAAAAAGCAGCCCAACGCGCCCTGAAACTGTTGATAAGTGCCGGGCTAATGATTCCTGAGAAAGCAAGCAACTGGTTCACTTCCTCTTTAGGTAAACCATTTTTTAACGGACTACCCGGTTTTTCCCGGGCAGGAAGCTGGTGAGCAAACACCAGCACTACCGTTAATATAATGATTTTAAATAGTTTATGAAAATGGAAAGTGTATCTTCCGGAATGGTGTCCTTTTATCATGGCGCAAAAATCAGCATAAATTCAATACCTTTTTAAAAATTTAAGATTTTTTTAAAATATTTTATGCCCCATTAGCGCAAATTATTATCGCTACATCATATAAAATGTATAAAATTGTTACTACTGTCGTAAAAGCAGATCGAATTGATGCCTGTTAAAAATTAAAACTGTAACTTATATCAGAAAAACAGCTTATTTCTTGAAAGAGCGGTTAAAATTCTTCTCCATGGCAGAGATTCATCACTTCATCCTGTCCCATCCCGTAGAAAGCGTCTTGTAACAGAGACGATTTAAAAGTTTCTTAGCAAACCCTGATTTAGATATTCCATCTTACCGTCTTGTTCTTTAGTGATTCTGATATGGCTTTGTCCCTGTCGTAAATATCGGTACGATAGTTAATTTCGCCGGCGGCGGTGCTCCAGGCCGTCAAATAATAAATATATACGCCAATCTTTTTGTTGAGCACAACCGTCTTCTCATTGCCTGCATTCATGGCTTGAGAAATTTTATCGAAGTTCCATTCCTCCTTATCAGAAAGCAGCAGTGCAGCGAGGTCCAGTGGCTTTTCCACCCTGATACAGCCCGAACTGAAGGTGCGTTGATCACGTGCAAAAAGTGAACGTGAAGGGGTATCATGCAAATAAATATTGTATTTATTGGGGAACATGAATTTTACTTTACCTAGTGAATTGTGTGCTCCGGGTTTTTGTTTAATAGAATACTTCATCCCCTTTTTCTTCCAGTTTACAGAAGCAGGATCAACAATTCTGCCTTTTGAATCATAAACCAGCATCTGCTTTTCATCGAGGTAGGAGATATTCTTCATCACTGCAGGAATCACATCGTTTTTCTGAATGGTAGGCGGAATGTGCCAGGAAGGGCTCAAAACCAGGTAAGTAATCTGAGAGTGAAATACGGGTGTTTTACGCGCATCTTTTCCTACAATAGTGCGCATTGATAATAAGGTATCGTTGCCTTCGATGACGTCGAGATGAAAATCAGCAATATTTACCATAATATATACAGGTTCTAATGAGTCAGGCATCCAGCGAAGCCTTTCCATATTTACATAGAGTTGCTGAATTCTGCTTTTAACCGGTACATTCAAAGCCTTTAGCGTATGCCGGCCTATAACCCCATCCCGGTTGAATCCAAATTGTTTTTGCAATTGCTTTACAGCAGCCACCGATTTTTTATCGTAAAGAAAAGGATTGAATAAGGTATCTGGTTCGTAAAAACCTAAAAAAGCCAATTTACTTTTTATCAGCGCCATGGCATCTAATGAATCTCCGGGTTTAATGGAGCGCACCAATTCTACATCTACGGTAAAATCTTCCCCAATTTTACCCTTTAGCCTTTTAGCTTCGGATACCATACCCTCGTATCCCGGATGGGGTGAGTAAAACCGTCTGAATCCTTCGGCTATTGAATTTCCTTTCAAGATGGACATCAAATGCTTATCGAAAGGCTGTTTGTTCTTGTCACGGGGTATATCCCAGATTGAGTTCAGGCTATCCGAATCTGTCTTTCCATAATAAATGTGCGAAGCCAGAGCAAAAAATGCATCTGAAAGGAAAATATCCAAACGGGTTACAAAGTCAGCATCAAAAAAAAGTTGCTTATTTTCCTCAGCCTCAACCCTTAAAGCTTTTAACTCGCGTAGATGGTAATCGTCAGGATTTAGCCCGTGGAATTCCGCTTCAGCAATAAAGTCAATCATTTCATCCACTCTGGCCACCGAATCGTAGTGTTTCATCCACAAAGGGAAGAATTCATTCTCTGTATATACTTTGGGAAGGAATTTAGTAGAATAAAGTTCGCTATTCCCTATATGAAAATGATTTCCCGGCCCCCTTGTTTCAAACACATTACGAATCCTTTCAGCCGCATACACCTGAGTGTAATTATAAGCCTGATCTTTAACCGTTTGTATGCTATCGCGAATCTGACTCTCGCGGTCAACCGGCACCTCAGTTTTATCAGAATTACATGAAAAGAAAATTGCTGCAAAAAAGACTAAATACAAATAGCGCATACTATAAAATTTGTACAAATGTAGTTCGTTCAATGGTTACTTAAGATTTAATTGCAGGTTTACCTTCCAAAACCATACCGAAAAACTTTTGGCGTATCGTTTGTTTAATTGTTAACAAAAAAA
>SWCA01009073.1_pt1 | contig 148248 bp, 130 predicted proteins | sample 4692961 | NCBI WGS metagenome assembly SWCA01 (sample SAMN10267275, study PRJNA491770) | bioreactor metagenome | isolation source: DHS bioreactor inoculated with | place: Japan: off Shimokita Peninsula | reverse complement strand
ATAGTATGAATACTGGATTATTTCAATCACCGGAGGGAATTGCATAACCCGATTAATATTTTTGATATCCCGGTTCTGAACGGAGGGTACAACGATGAATTTTTAAAAATCTCTGCGATTTTCGCAAGACCAATCATCGAAAAAATAATGATGTAAGGAATCGCAGGTAAATAATATCTTTGGAACGGAATTGCAAGTAAAAATAAAATTTCAATACAAAAAAATAAAAAACCACCTCCAAGGATTAATTTATATTTCCCGTTAAGGAAGGAGAATGATTTATAGAAACCGAACAAAAATAAAAGAAAATAAAGAGCACCAACGGTTAAATTTCTGATTAAACCTCTGTGAAGAGGATTATTGAAATATTCCAGAACCGATTGATTGATTTCATTTTGATAATTGCTAATTTCCTGGGGGGTTGGCTGTAAAATGAAAGTTTGTGCGACCAATGCAGTTAATTTTTGTGGTAATGAGTCTGTAATATACTCAGGTGTGACAGATTCTATCGCTGTAACCTGTTTTTGGGATAGTTCACTCCTGCGATCCAACATTTGTAGAGAAACTTTGATAGGGTCTTCCCACATGATTGGATTTAACACAAAAAATATACTTGCCAATAAGACTAAGAAAAAGAAAACTTGCATACCCAATATTTTCCATTGTTTTCTAAAATAATAAATGATGATGAGAACCGCAATCGGAATTAAGAAAATTAGGCTTTGTTTTGCATTCATTGCAAATGCCATGGGGAATGCAACCAGAAAGATCCACTTTTTTGGAATTTTTGCTAAAGCATATATGCAAACAAGCAAGAAGAAGATCATAACAGATTCTGCCATTGCCCGGCGGGTATGAAGCAATAAAAGAGAATTGAATGCAAACATTGAAACTGATACAATTAATAAAGAAATATTATTTTTAAAAACATCTTTCATGATGAGCCCAAAAAAGATGACAGAAAAAGGGAAGAAAATAGCTGTGCTCAACCTGGATGTAAGTAATAACGTCCTGGATGGAAAAGCACTTTGATTTTCACTCCATGGTTTTGTCCAATCCCAATCAGATGAGAGTTGTTGCTGATTAAATACTTTTCGAAATATGCCAATAAAATACTTCGTCAAAGGCGCATCCAGAAGCCGGTAATTCTGCTCCATTGGGTTTTGTGGCAGCTCTTGATAAAATAATTCTGATGTATGATTGATAATAAGTTCGACATCCTTACTCATGTAGATCTGGGTGCTTTCATCGGGATGGAATGGGACTGACATTACATTATTAAAATAAAAAAATACCCAAAGAATAGCAAAGAAACCTAAGAGCAAATATAAAAATATTTTATTTCTTAACAGCCTTTTTAACATGATTCAAAAAATTCTCAATAATAAATTATTTTCTATTGTTATTTTACTGATTTTTCATTTTATTTTCCGGTTAATTTTGTTGTCAATCGACGCTTTTCCGTTTAATTCTGATGAAGCTATTGTTGGTTTAATGGCCAAACATATTCTGGATGGCGAAAATTTTCTTTATTTCTATGGCCAATCTTATATGGGCAGCCTGGATGCATACCTGGTCGCCTTGGGTTTTTTGATATTTGGAGTTGAGATTTGGGTTATACGATTTATCCAGATTTTACTTTATGGAATGGTGATTATTTTTTTCTATTTATTTGTCGAATTGTCATTTCGCAGCAAGAAGATTGCTTTCCTCAGTTCATTATTTCTTGTTTTCCCGGCAGTTAACGTAGTTCTTTACACAACCGTTTCACTAGGTGGATATGGAGAAGCACTTTTGCTCGGTGCATTTAGTTTTTATATCGCAGCTATTTTTGAAAAAGAATCAAAAGACCGTTACAAGATGCATCAAGTGTATCTGGGTTTATTGGGTTTTATTGCAGGTATTGGATTATATGTAAATCCTATCAGTCTGACAATGATCCTGCCAGCTGTTCTTTTTGTGCTCTGGAAATTAATACAACAAAGTGCTAGCAAGAAAATAATTTTTGGGAATCTACTGGGTACATCAATATTTTTTATTCTAGGGTCTGCTCCATTTTGGTATTCACTCATTTTTACCAACGGATTTTCAGTCCTCACAGAAATTGGTGGAAGTGCAGTTGCAATTGAAAGCAACTCTTATATTCAAAAAATATTTACCCATATTGTTTCTCTATTTTTATTTGGACCCACAGTGATTCTGGGTTTACGGCCACCTTGGGGAGTTAATTTAATCGGAATATTTTTCATTCCATTTGTGATCATTTTTTGGGTTTTGATCTTGTATTTAATAATAAAAAAGGATAAAAAATCAGTAAAAGAATTTTCAATTTTCCTTCCATTGGCTGGAATATTGATTTTTGTTACGGGAGGATTTGTTTTTACCTCATTCGGCATTGACCCTTCGGGCCGATATTTTCTTCCAATTGTTATTCCTTTGAGCGTGTTTGCAGGTTATGCATGCATAAAATTGAATAATAAGCTAGTATCTGTGCTGGCGGTCTTAACTATTATTTTTCATGTTTATGGTTCTGTTAGATCAGGATTACAAAAGCCCTTTATCACAACTCAATTTTATGCACCAGCGCAAATTGACCATTCGAATATACTGGAACTGAAAAATTTTTTAATGAGTGAAGACGAATACTATGGTTTTTCCAATTATTGGATATCCTATCCTTTGGCCTTTATCAGCGATGAAAAAATATTGTCCGTTCCGAAATTACCCTATCATCCTGATTTAAGGTATACGAGGCGCGATAATCGGATAACGAAATATAATGAATTAATAAAAGATGGAGAGAATTATTTTTATATCACTGCTAATAATCCTGCGCTGGATGATTTACTGGTTCGTTCTTTTTTAGAAAATGATGTATCCTATCGCGAAAAACAAATAAATGATTATCATATCTTCTACCATCTTTCAAAAAAAATAACCCCTGAAGAGTTGGGAATCGTTGATGAATTCAAATGAAATAGAAAAAGATAGACAAAAGAAACTTTTTTTTAATATCGTCATTTTTATTCTGATTATTTTTATGGCTATCAGAGTACCACTGGATACAGATTTCTGGTGGCATTTGCGAGCCGGGCAGCTGAGTATAGCAAATGGATCACCGGTTATGCAAGACCTGACCACATTTTCGGTATCAGGTTCAAACTGGGTCAATCATAGTTGGCTTTCCCAAATTATTTATTTTATGATTCAAAATTATCTTGGCAATATTGGCGTAATGATTAGCGTAGCAATTTTCGGAACACTAACTATTTTCTTTGTGTTTATTCGGTTGAAATCAAATCCAATTATTAATGGTTTTACCGTTTTGCTGTGTGTATTAGCGACTGCTGTTGTCTGGTCACCAAGACCTCAGTTATTGACTTTATTGTTTTTCGCAATTTTGACCTACTTACTATATGAATACTCTGTTTTCGAAAAAAAAATTCCAACTTACCTGATCTCAATACTGTTCCTGGTCTGGGGCAATCTGCATGCAGGTTTCACGATTGGTGTAATATTGTTGGTTTCAATATTGATCGGAAAAATTTTAGATTTCTTCATAGGAAACGATAAATCAAATCCTGAACGAAATAAGATTCTCATTCGTTGGTTTCTATTAATCGTAGTGTGTGTTTTGATCGTGATGATTAATCCGAACGGAATTGGTATATGGCAGGTTCAATTTAATACTTTGTCTATTCCTTCTCTCCAAAACCTGATACCAGAGTGGGCTTCCCCTAACTTTCACGAACTCTACCAACAACCTTTTTTATGGATATGGCTACTATTGGCATTTTTCTTTATGGCGAACAAATCTGACTATTCTTTTGCAACGATCGTACCACTTGTTCTTCTGGGTGGTTTAGGCTTTCTTTCGAGAAGAAACTATGTGTATTTTGCGGTATTTTCAATCCCAATTCTTAGCAATGAATTACAACGATTTTATGAAATTTACATAAAGAAGGTTCTTTCAGAAAGCGGACTTTTTGAAAAATTAATGAAGTTAAACCAGGAGTCCAACACGAAAGTTTCAAAATTCATCAATCTTTTTTTTGTAGGTTTATTGCTGTTTTTGTTATTGGGAAAAATTGTGTATTTGGGATCTCCGATAATTTATGATGCTTATGAAAGCGCAAATTTTCCGAAGTCTGCGATGCTCACACTGGAAAAATACGATTTGTCGGAAGCCCAATGCCTTAATTCATACACATGGGGTGGATACCTTTCCTGGAAAAATCCGGATTTGAAAATATTTATTGATGGTAGAACAGATTTATATGGGGAAAAGATCATCCAGGATTGGATTGAAATGGTAAACGGGGGAGATAGCTGGGAAGAGAAATTTGCCTATTATGGAATTAATTGTGTTTTTCTGGAAAATGAAAGGCCAATCATCGGCATCTTAGAAGAGAATGGCTGGAAAGTATTGTTCTCAGATGACCAAACTATCATTCTCACAAACCCCGGTAATGAATTGTTTGGACTTGGAGAATAATCGAAAAATCTTTTTATTTATCAAAATCAAAATAGGTTATGGGGGCATCCTTAGGAAGATTTGATTGTTCTAGCACCGGGAAATCCTTTCGCCAGTGGTAAAGGTCTTCCATGTTGATTTGTATAGAAGAAAAGGATTCCAGATCCATTAAATGGGCTTGGACGATTCCCATATGATCGATAATCGAACTATCTCCTCCCATTATTGTTTTGTTAATATTCCCACATACGTTTGAGGAAGCTATGATCATTTGATTCTCTATCGCCCGGGCAAGCAGAAGAGCATTGAAATGGTTAATTCTTTTACGCGGCCATTGTGCCGGCAAGATACAGATTTCAACTTTTTGCGAGGCATAATGCCTGAAAATCTCCGGGAACCTCAAATCGTAACAAACCGCCATCCCTATTTTTACGTTCCAAATTTTGAGAATTGACAATTCCGAACCTGGTTTAAAATTTGTATACTCATTCAATTGGGGAAAAAGATTGATTTTATTGTAAGTGGCAACTTGATTATCAGGGCCAATAATAATCAATTGGTTATAATAATTGTTATTCTGTTTGATAATGTAGCTGCCTGCAATCAATAAATTCTTATCTTTCGCAATCAAATGTAATTGATTAAGAATTTCCTGGTTTAAAGAATGGGCCTGCTTCACATTTTCTGTAAACCCACTGCTCCAGAGTTCCGGTAAAACAACCAGATGCTTATCGGCTTCAGGTAATTGGTGTAAAAAATGCCTTACCTTTTCAAAATTCAATTCATATTGATCTAGTAAACAATTTATCTGGATGATTGAAAATGTGATATTCATTTTTTTCTTTTATAATAAAGAATACTATCTATCCGGAATGCATATGAATCGCAAACAGCAAAGAACCATCAAAGAAATATTTCAAGTTTTGATACTATTGATCATAGTGGGATTGTTTATTTTTGGCAATATTCAATACACAACGAAAAACCCAGGTGGCAATGATTTTCTTGTGCACTGGGTCGGAACACAATCTTTCGTGAAAGAAGGTATCAGCCCTTATTCGGACACGGTTGCTCTACGCATCCAGGAACTCGTTTATGGGCGACCAGCGCGTGCCGGTGAACATGAATTAAGAGTTGCATACCCCTTTTATTCAATATTTTTATTTCTACCCTTTTCACTAATTGAGGATTTTGCAATGGCCAGAGCTTTATGGATGACTTTATTAGAGTTTTTGGTCATCATTTCAACCATCATGATGGTCAGGTTGGTTAACTGGAAACCAAAATTTTTAATATTATTTTTAGTGATTGTTTTTAGTTTATTTTGGTACCATGGTTTGCGTTCCATAATCAACGGAAATGCGGTTGTCGTTATCCTGTTTTTAGTAATATTGTGCATTTACGCTATTATTCATCACCAGGATGAATTGGCAGGAATCTGTTTGGCCTTTCTTACAATTAAACCTCAAGTTGTATTGTTTTTTATTCTTTTTTTGGTGTTATGGTCAATTCTTAATCGAAGATTTCGGGTAGTTTTCTGGTTCTTAGGATCATTAACAGCATTCATTATTTTGGGTTTGTTTATTTTACCTACGTGGCCGATGGAATTTATCGGAGAAGTCCTTCGATATCCGGGTTATAACCCACCAGGGACACCTGCCACTGCCTTAGCAGAGATCTTACCTGGAATTGGGAGACAACTGGGAATTATTCTTTCTGTTATCAGTGGATTCATACTATTAATTGAATGGTTTTTTGGTAAAAATTCGAAAGAAATAAAATTTATCTGGATTTCTTCATTGTCTTTGGTGTTGGGACAATGGATGAATATCCAAACTGATCCAGGAAATTTCCTTATCATGTTCCCAGCTATCATCGTGATCTTCAAGTTAATCGAAGACAGGTGGAAAAATACGGGGCAGTGGATTATGTTCATCTATTTAGCTATTCTCTTTTTCATCCCCTGGATCATTTTTCTCCGAACTATTGATTTTGGATATCAGCCCCTTCAGAATCCAATTATGTTTTTTCCAGTTCCGCTATTCCTGCTCCTTGGTTTATATTGGGTAAGATGGTGGGTAAAGAATCCTGTAACAGATATCATCAATTCATGAAAATCAATACTCGCAGTGTTATTTTAATTTTAATATTTACGGTCGGAATTATCTTAAGAGTTCTATTCATTGGCTCAAGAGAAATTGCCTACGACGATGCTTTTAGCTATTTTTTATCTAAAAGTTCATTATCAAACATTGTAATTGGAACTGCGGCTGACACGATGCCGCCGTTGTATTATTTCATGCTCCATTTCTGGATGAAAATCAGTACATCACTTTGGTTTTTAAGGTTATTCAACGTGGTCATCAACTTAATGACTGCTTTTCTCATTTATTTAATAACAAAGGAATTATTTAATTCGAAAAGTGCAACTATTGCGATTTTGCTTTTTTTGATTTCTCCGTACCAAATCTATCATTCCCAGGAATTAAGAATGTATGCACTCCTGTTGCTCGGTCAAGTCGGGTATTATTATGCGTTCTTAAAGATTTTTCGCAGCTCTGAGAAACAGAGGTTTGTATGGATCATCGTGGCGGTTGTGTTTGGTCTAATGGCGATGTACTCCAATAATTTGGGAATTATCGGGTTGGTGTCCATCAATGTCATTCTTCTTTTTCATCGAAAAAAACACGTAATCAAATCACTTTTCACCGTTCAATTTATTATTCTTATTTTTTCAATCCCCTGGTTTTATTATTTGCCACAACAATTAGAAAAGATTCAACAGGCTTTCTGGACAGAACCGCCTGGCATCATAGATTTATTCCAGGCATTATTAACTCTTTTTTCTTTTTTACCGATGCAGATGATATTTATGGGGATCGCTTTGATTATTATTGCCCAAAGTATGGTCTTACTCATCGTTTTTATTGTCAAAAATAAATCGACGAAAATTATCATTACCTCTTTTTTAATAATAATGCCAGCTTTAATTTTGTTTATTTTGTCATATTTGATAAAGCCAGTATTTGTTCCTAGAATTTTTTTGCTGAGTGCGGTATGGTTTTTTGTGTTGTTCTCCGTGTTTATTGAAAAAAATATAAATACCTTCATAGGAAAAATCAACCTGGCACTTTTTATTTTTCTGAGCGTCTTTTCCTTAGCATATTTTTATCAATTTGAATCTTTCCCAAGATCCTCATTTTACGAGCTACATAAAGTTTTGGAAAATTACGCTCCACAAGAGTACATTATTCATGATAATAAATTATCATTTTTCCCTACTAATTTTTATGGTGAAAGAAAAAATACATATTATCTACAAGATGAAAAAGGATCGCCTAATGATACGCTTGCCCATCCATCTCAATTAGCTATGGGATATCTGGCTAGTGAGAATATTGATCAATTTCTGTATCAGGATAGCTTAATTTTTGTTGTTTTTCAAAAAACCCTGGATGAATATGCGGAGAATAATTCACCTCATCCTGTTTTAGAGACATTGCAAGAAACTTACAGCAATGTTCAAGAACGCACCGTAGGTGATATCGTTGTGCTCGAATTTGGTGGTAAAAGGTGAGAAAGGCTGATCTTTTACTGTTATATCTGTTGGCTTTGATTATTTTTTCGAGCACTTTAATATTTCAAACGGATCCGGGTTACATGGATTCAGAATTTTATTATTTGGGGAGTCGTCAGATACTGCGTGGAGAAATCAGCATCCCTGTCCTTTGGAATTATCTTGATCATCCCAGTGGTTTACCCACTCCCATTTTTTCCTATTGGATGCCATTTTCATCACTTTTATCTGCTTTGTCCATGTGTATTTTCGGAGCCAGCTTTTTGGGAAGCAGAATTCTCCTGGTACTTTTATCTGCTGGATTAGCACCTTTCACTTATTGGTTGTCTTACAAAATCTGTTTCAATCGGTTCTCGAGTTTCCTTGCTGGTACTTTGGCAATATTCAGTGGATATTATCTCAAATTTCTGACCATTCCAGAGACTGTTTTGATTTATATGTTTTTAGGCGCTCTCTATTTCTATTTTTTTGGAAATCTGCTATCAAATGACAACAAAGAAGAGAATAAGGCCAGAGAAATTATTGGTTTAGGTTTGATTTCAGGGTTTTTACATCTCACAAGAGTGGATGGGATCATTTTTTTAATTCTTGGAATTATTTTGCTAATCTATGATCGATCCAAAAAACACAATTATGATAAGTTAATATTTTTTAGAGACATCTCAATTTTTATTGGTTCTTATCTTTTGGTTATGAGCTTCTGGTTTGTGACCAATTTCCATTTTTATCAAACGATTTTTTCTCCTGCATCCTCAAAAGCCATGTGGATCGCCACATATGATGACACTTTTATTTATCCTGCATCCGAATTAAATCTTCATTATTGGTTAAAAAATAGTATTTCATTGCGTCCACAGCAAATATCCGAGGCTCTCAAAATGAATTTGGGCACATTATTAGGTGTTCAAATGATGGTATTTGGTCTTCCATTATTTATTTTAGGATTAAAAAAGAATAATCCAAATATGATACTGCGCATAGGCATAATATATTATAGCCTTATTTTTATTTTTATGACCGTAATATTCCCATTAGCCGGCTCAAGAGGTGGGTTTTTGCATTCAGCAGCTGCCATTCAAATCTTAATCTGGGTCCTCATGGCTGATGGCCTTCTAATGTTTATTAATTGGGGGATTAGAAAAAGGAATTGGCAATTACATAGAAGCCAAAAAATGTTTGGAAGTGCTTTTCTTGCCATCGTAGTGGTGTTTACGTTGATCGTCTACAATAACGATGTGATCGGAGATTCTTTTCAGGAAATAAAGTGGAGTCAGGACTACCAACGATACCAAATGGTTGAAGAAGAAATTGCACGAACCTCAAATGATAAAAAAATGATCGTGATGATCAACAATCCGCTTGGTTATTATTATTATACTGATCGATGGGGGATCGTTATTCCAAATTCAGAAGTAGATCAATTCCTGGAGGTAATTAATAAGTTTGAAGTTCGCTATATTGTTTTAGATAATAATTTACCTGATAAATTCAATCAGGAGCACATTTTGTTAATAAATGAATATTTTGACAAAATCCAGGAATTGCCGGCCGGAATTAGAATTTATGCACATAAAAATTAAGAATAAATCCTTTATTGTTAATAAAAACATTCAATTAATAATAGTTGGAATATTCGTACAATTCGTTTATCTTTTGATTTCCAAATACTATTACCAAATTGGTTTTCCTTTAGACGATTCATGGATCCATCAGACGTATGCAAGGAATCTTATTGAGTATGGAGGATGGTATTTTGTACCTGGAATTCCATCCGCGGGCTCAACATCCCCCTTATGGACTTTTTTTCTGATACCAGGTTTTATCTTTAAGGCAAACTTTTTTTATTATTGGACATTTGCTCTTTCTGGAATTATTTTTATCAGTTCAACGGTTCTTTTTCAAAAATTATTTGAAAAAATTACGAAGTATTCGCCCAATATCCCCTGGGCAGGTTTTCTATTTATATTAGAGTGGCATTTAGTTTGGTCTGTGAATTCTGGGATGGAAACGATACTTTATATATTTGTCATCCTGATAATTTTCTATTATTTAATCACACGTAAATTGGATTATTTATGGGTTTGTTGGCTTTTACTTGGCCTAGTGATATTTATCAGGCCGGATGGTGTTACGCTGATCGGTCCTTATTTAATGCTTAACTTTATTTATGTAAGGAGAAAGGTAACCTCTGCCTTCAAAAATGGTATCTTTGGTTTGATGGTAGTAATTTCGATTGTGTTCCTTTATGCTCTTTTCAACTACCAAATAGCAGGCGAATTCCTACCGAATACATTCTTTGCCAAACAAGCTGAATATCAAGTTCTCTATTCAAAACCATTAATTTCAAGAATTTTGGATATGTTTTTGGTTTCCCTCACCGGAGCAGGTATTTTATTACTTCCCGGATTCCTTTATTATTTTTACGTTTCAATTTCAAAAAAGTATTGGGAGATTCTTTCAGCTTATTTTTGGTTTTTTGGTTATTTGTTGATTTATGCCATTCGTTTACCGGTTACTTATCAACATGGCAGGTATGTAATACCAACAATTCCTATCTTTTTATTGTTATCCGCTGTTGGAACTTATTTTTTAATTCAGGGCGCATTAAAGGAAAAAAAGCTGCTTATATTTGGTTACAAAGTAGCCGTTACCGTTATATTATTTATTTTTTTTGTATTAGGGGGTAGAGCTTTGGCTGAAGATGTGGCGATCATTCAAACTGAAATGGTGGATACGGCTAAATGGATCCATGAAAATTTACCTGCATCATCAGTAATTGCTGCACACGATATTGGTGCGCTTGGTTTCTATGCAAATCGGCAAATCGTTGATCTGGCTGGATTAATCTCACCAGAAGTAATTCCATTTATTCGTGACGAGGAACAGTTGTCTAATTATATGGATTTAAACGGTGTAAATTATCTGGTAGTATTCCCGGGATGGTATACAGAACTTGATCAATCAAAAATAGAGATATTTTCTACGAATGGGAAATTCTCTCCTCAAGCTGGAGGAGAGAATATGACAATTTACATTTGGGAACAATAAATTTTGGATTTTATTGTTACAGTATGCTAAAATATCAATCGATTTGAAGAGAGAAAATGGCTTTCTTGCGGAAATGAGGAGTCAAACAATGGCTGACAACAATACGAGTGTAAATGAATTCTTAGCGGAATTAGATAATGAATACGAACAGGCGCAAAAGACACTTAAAGAAATTGATATGATGCTTGATCAAAGTCAAGCAGAATTATCCAAGCTGATCCAAAGAAATACTGCCGCGAATACCCAGTTGCAGCAAATTCAAAATCAATTTGATACTATTCCCAGGTCTGATATTCGACAAATATATAATGCTGCCATCGACTCACAACAAAGAATGCTGGTTATGCGCTCTCAATTGGAGAAATTACAGAATGATCAAGCGAATTTAAAAAGACGAGTCTTACTAATTGACCAGGTCAGGGACTTTTTCCCGGATCAGCCATTATTAAATAAACCTGGGAACAAAGGTTATATTGGCGCGAGCAGTTCCGGAGATGGCTTTTCAACGCTTGAAATGATGGTAAATTCTCAAGAAACGGAAAGACAGCGTCTGTCACGCCAAATGCATGATGGACCCGCTCAAGCTCTATCAAATTTCATCGTTCAAACTGAAATTGCTGCGAGATTATTTGAAATAGACAAGGAAAAAGCCAAAAACGAACTGGAAAACCTTAAAGGTGCTGCCATGTCTACGTTTCAAAAAGTGAGAAACTTTATTTCAGAATTGCGCCCAATGATGTTAGATGATTTAGGTTTGTTTCCTACGATTAAGAAGTATATAGAGATTGTGAAAGATCAACATGGAGTTGATGTAAATTTATCAATAACAGGTCAGGACCGCAGGTTTGAGCCTTTTCTTGAGGTAATGGTTTTCAGGGCTTTACAGGAATTAATGGGGAATGCTGTACGGCATAATCAGGATCAACCAGTGAAGGTTCAAATAAATACGCAAATAGCTTTAGATGAGAATCAAATCAAAATATCTGTTTCTGATAACGGAAAAGGCTTTAATTCAGATGAAGTCAGCTCAGGTACCGGGGTGGGGTTGAAGCTAATTCGTGATCGTGTCGAAATGCTGGGTGGATTTTACGATGTTGATAGTGCTGTTGGTCAAGGTTGTCGAGTCTCATTAACAATTCCGATCATTTATTCCGAATTTGAATAAATTTTATTTTTTTAGGAGTTTTTATGTCAAAAACATTGGGGATTCTTACTGGTGGTGGAGATGTGCCAGGGCTAAATCCTGCTATCAAAGCAGTTGTCGTAGGGGCAATGGAAATGGGGTACAAAGTATTTGGAATTCGGAGAGGGTGGGCTGGTCTGTTACATTATGATTTAAACGAGCCTTCTACTCATGAATACTATGTCAAAGAACTAACCTATAACGATGTCCGGATCATTGATAGAACCGGGGGTACATTTCTACATACTTCAAGAACAAACCCTCAAAAAGTGAAAAAGTCGGATATTCCTGGTTTTCTTGCCAAATCTAAATGGGGAAAACCGATTAAAGGGTGGGATGATTATGTGGATTACACGGATTATACGATTGATGTTCTTAGCCATCTCGGAATAGACACATTAGTCCCAATCGGTGGTGATGACACGTTAAGTTTTGCTGTTCGCTTACACAAAGAAGGTTATCCTGTGATTGGAATACCAAAAACGATGGATAATGATGTTTTTGGCACAGATTATTGTATCGGATTTTCTACTGCAATTACACGCAGTGTTGAGTTTATAACCAACTTGAGGACTTCCGTTGGTTCGCATGAACGAATTGGGATTGTGGAATTATTTGGAAGAAATTCCGGAGAAACAAGTTTAATCAGTGCATACCTCGCCTATGTAGATAGGGCACTAATACCTGAAGTACCCTTTTCAGTGGAAAAACTGTGTAATTTTCTATTGGAAGATAAGCGCGCCAATACGTCTAATTACTCCATTCTCACCATTTCTGAAGGTGCAATTATGGAAGGTGGAGATGTATTTGAAACTGGTGAAGAAGATGCCTACGGACATAAAAAATTAGGTGGAATTGGGAATCTATTATCTGAAAGAATTAAACAAATCACTGGTCAGAACACAATGGTGCAACAGCTCGGTTACTTGATGCGCTCGGGTGCTCCAGATTCATTAGACCGAATGGTTGCGATGTCATTTGGAAATCTGGTGTCTCAATTGTTACGAAGAAAAGAAACCGGAAAACTTGTCGCCTTACATGGCGGGAAATACACAACGGTGCCGATTGAAATGGTCCTGGCAGGCCGAAAAAGAGTTGATGTACCATCTTTTTATGATATTGAGTTATATAAACCCAAAATTAAAGATTTTATGGGTGTACCAATGTTCTTAAGTTGATGAGAAAAATGGGCGAATTCGCCCATTTTTTAAATGAGATCTAAATGGAAAATCAAAAACAAAAAATACTTCCGTACCGGTATAACGTAATTCCCAGAACCCTTATATTTGTTACAAATTTGGATGAAATTTTATTAATAAAAGGAGCTGCCAACAAAAAAATTTGGCCAGGCTATTTTAATGGAATTGGTGGTCATATTGAACGGGGAGAAGATGTATTATCCGCCGCAAAAAGGGAGTTATTCGAAGAAACGGGGATCCAAAATATTGGTCTTGAATTACGAGCGGTGATCTTTATTGATGTTGATGAAAAGCAAGGGATATCCATGTATGTCTTCACTGGAAATACAGACCAGAAAGAAACCTTATCCAGCGAAGAAGGTACTCTTGAGTGGATAAAAATCGACGAATTAAAAGCGTATCCACTGGTTGAGGATTTATATGAGTTAATACCAATGGTGCTCACATCTGATCAAAAAATACAGTTCGGAAGATATTACTACCAGGGTAGTCAATTGATAATGGAATTCAATTAAGTGGATTATTCCAAAAACGGTCTTTGGTAAAAAACAAAAAGTGTTGAGCCGTATTTTCTTTGATCAAATTCTTCGAAATTCTCAAATTTTATCGATTGATATTCCATTGGGTGAATTTGGACAATAATCCATCCATCCTCAGCAATCCAACCTGGGTTGTTGTCCAATAATTCAATCGTTTTTCGCCACAATCCTTTGTATTGAGGAGGTGCGATAAAAACATAATCGTAGGATTTGTTTGGTATCTTTTTTAGAAAAACGAGAGTGTCAGTTTTAATCACCTTACACTGTTGAGAAAATTTTGTAAGTGTGAGATTGCGCTTAATTGTTTCGATTGCAAGTGGGTGCAGGTCTAATATGGTTGATGATTTTGCGCCGCGGCTCAATGCTTCAATGCTTACACTACCTGTTCCCCCGTAGCAATCCAACCATTCAGTATCAATCAGGTCTGTGGAAATTATGTTAAACAGAGATTCTTTCGCACGATCAGTGATGGGTCTGGTGCTATCTCCAGGAACTGTGTGAATGCGCATCCCTTTGGCTTTTCCAGCAATGATTCTTAAAGTGCTCATTTTATTAGTTTGCCCAAACTTGTATTGATTTCCAGGTTTTCGGCATTATTTTTTTCTATAAATTCAGATATATATGCTGAGCGGCGTAATCGCAGTGCCATGGGTGCAATTGTGATGATATCTTCCTCAGTGATGTATTCACGGTTTTCTGAAGCTGCCAAAGCTTTTGCTGCTTCAAATAATGTCAACTCTGCTCTTAGAGAATGAATATTTAAATCTTTAATTAATTCAATTCCAATATTTGCTATTTTTGGATCTAATTTTACTTTCCAGACAAATTTTTTGGCTCTTTCAATTTCCTGTCTGGCTAAGGCATTTTCTTCCTGATAAATTTTAATGAATTCATACGGGTTGTTTAGATATTGACTGGCTCTACTATAGGCGGCTAATCTGTCCGTATCTTTATCCAGTCCACTTGTGACAACCCGTAATCCAAACCGATCCATAATTTGTGGTCTCAAGTTCCCTTCTTCGGGATTCATAGAGCCGATTAATGTAAACCTGGAACGAAAAGTAGCTGAATCTGACCCTTTGCGAATCGAATATTTGCCCATTGCTGAAGCATCCAGAATGGAATTTATAATTTCATCAGGCAACAAATTTACTTCATCAATATAAAGGATATTCTTATCTGCAAGAGATAAAATACCCCTTTTCAGGTGCTTTCCACTACCGATAGGGTGATCCATATCCAGGATCCCAATTACACTGTCAAGGGTGGAATTTAACGGTAATTCAATAATTCTTACTTTAGAAATTTCTGATAATGGTATATTTTGTTCTATTTTCTGTGCGCAATCAGGACAAATCGCATCATGTCCATTTGTTTCAATGTCCTCGGGTAAACACCCATAAGGACAAGTGCTGTTTTCAACAAAGGGGAGGATATCTATCAAACCACGTACGGAGGTTGTTTTGGCTGTACCTCTCGGCCCGATTAAGAGTACTCCGCCGATATTTGGATTGATAATCGTCAGAATTAACGCTAATTTCATTTCAAATTGACCTACGATTGCCAGAAATGGAAAAAATAAGGGTTCAGCTAATCCTGAATCATGTTGGAAATCGTAATGTGTTACATCTTTGCCGGAAACAATATCTATCAGTTGTTTTAAAGACTTGATTTCAGAAGAATCTATTGAAACAGGTTCTTGCTTGTGACCAATTTTTTCTTTGCTATCATCCACTGACATCGTTATATGTCCAAAACCGATTTACGAAAAAATTCCAAAACATCACCAATAAAATGAGAAAAGCCAGAGTTAAATTATATCCAATTACCGTAGGTGATAATATGAAAGGCTGAGGGATAAATTGAGTAGCTAAAGACAGGAAAATTTTTTCAAGGGGACTGAATAATAAACTTCGTATGCCTAATCCCACTAAGCTAACAACTGCAAATTGAATAAATTGCTGTCGGAATCTTTTTGTGCGGGAGTCAGGATATGTCCAGTATCTGTTCAACAAAAAATTACTGAATACTGCACAAATAAATGAGATTATGCTGGCATATTTTGGGATAAACTTAAGAAAGTGAATCAAGAAGTTAAAGACACCAAAATCAATGACTGCACCGAATGCGCCAACCAGACCAAATTTTATGAATCTTTTTTGTTCTTTTCGATTTGCAATAATCATTAAATACCCAATTTAGTTTGAAAGTAAGGTATTGTTTTGGCTAACCCCTCGGTCAGTGAGTAAATTGGTTCCCAATTCAATAGGTCTTTTGCCTTGGAGATATCCGGTCTTCGTCTTTCTGGATCATCACCCAGACGCATATCATCTTTCACAACGATCCCAGCTGGATTATTGATAATTTCATTAATTTTGACTGCCAGATCTAAAACAGACATTTCAATCGGGTTGCCAATATTGACAGGGTCATGTACGGGCGACAATAGCAACCGATAGATCCCATCAACTAAATCATCAACGTAACAAAAACTTCTGGTCTGTGCTCCTTTACCATAGACTGTTAGAGGTTCATGTTTCAGAGCCTGTTGAATAAAATTCGGGATCACACGGCCATCATCAAGTCGCATCCTGGGACCGTAGGTGTTAAAAATCCGAACAATGCGTGTATTGATCCCATGAAACCGATGATAAGACATGGTGAGAGCTTCCGCGAAGCGTTTGGCTTCATCATACATGGATCGAGGGCCAGTAGGATCTACATGGCCCCAATAAGATTCTTTTTGGGGATGTTCTTTTGGATCACCATAAATTTCACTGGTAGAAGCCAGTAAAAAAATGGCATCATTCGCTTTAGCAACTCCCAGAGCATTGTGAGTCCCTAATGCACCGGCTTTCATTGTTTGAATAGGAAGATTCGGATACCCATATGGCGACTCTTTGTTTGGACTGGCGGGCGATGCAAAATGTAAAACAGCATCTAATTTACCTGGTACGAAAATAAAATTGGATACGTCATGGCGAATAAAAGAAAAATTCTCATTCGTGGATAAGTGAGCCAGGTTTTGTGGATCACCTGTCAGAAAGTTATCCATGCCAATGACCAAATGACCATCAGATAGTAATTTTTCACATAAATGTGACCCTAAAAACCCGGCAGCACCTGTAATCAATATTCTCATCGTAATTAATTCCATTCTAATCGAGTAATTAATCCATCACCTGTAATCTGGTGAGTGGTATGTTCGTTGTTCATATCGATGATCCATAAATTCCCCTGATAAATAAAGCCGACCTGACAAATCTGTTCATTGCCACAGGGAGATGAATGGATTTTCTGTGGCTCCAGTCCCTGCATATCCTCAGATGGGAAGATGATTTTTGAATTAGAGCCATCGCGGTCGCTGACCAGCAATCGATACCTGCTGGAATTGCTGCTTTCTGGAAAGATGGCCGCTAAAAATGTTAAGCGATAACTATCCCTTATTTCAGTAGATTGAATGCTCGAAGAATGAGCAAACATTCCCACATTTTCTGTGGCGGTAAGTGATTGATTAGTTTTGGTATCAAACGCATTCAAGTCAAAAACGGTAGATAGTTCAGGGTTTTCCAGCGATAGATCTTTCTTATGATCTACCCAATAAATAAACCGGTTATCTGGTGACCATGATATGGGCGAAACCCATGCCCAGTCACTTTTTGTCTGATATGGGATAATGCTGGTGAAGATTTCTAATTCCTGCTCTTTAAAATTAATTACTCCAAGTGCATCTGGCCGAATAAAAGCCAGCTTTTTTCCATCAGGACTGTATTGGAAGCTCGTGCCCCACCATCCATAAATTCCACCGGAATTACTTTCGAGAATTTCGCGGGTCCGCAATAATTTGCCATCTGCACCCAAAGATAATTCCAATAAATTGTTGTTTGCCTGCCACCCTGGGGCAACATCTCTCGGTTCGACTGTAGACACCAGCGCGGATAAGGTATTACCCGGTATCCAGGTAGCGAAATGGATAACATTATCAACTTTAAGATAAACAGGCTCTGGATCTTCGCTTTGGATGTTGATGACCCACAATTCATTTATTTTTTCGTCATCCGAACTAATTTGCGAAAATAGAAGCCATTTGCCATTCGGAGATATCTTCAAAATTCGTCCGTCTAACTTACCATTCGTCAAGATAGGTAAACGGTTTGAAGTTTGGTTTTCCATCATCCAGGCATTTCCGGATGATAGATAAATTAATTTTCCATTAATTGGGACTGATGTAAATGGTGATTGAACACCAATCATCAAAATTTCAGGTTTCGGTTCAACAATTTCAACTCTGCGAACTTCAGTTCTTGAAAACAATTGTCCATTTTCATACAAAAGGCGGTAGGTTATTTCACGTAAACCATTCACACCTGGTTGGATTAATACGTTTTGTCTTTCCGGGAGGGCTTCATTCCTTACTGATTGTTGTTCGAAGGGGATCACGATCTCTTCCGATTCAAATTTCTCTTCCACACGTGTAATATCGATTGAAATGGGTTCTGTAATGACCGTGAACACAGGGGGATCAACTTTGTCTAATGGATTCAGAACGATATCTTGTAATGACAAAACTGTTTGAATTGTGGAACCAATCTCAATTTCAGTAGTAATGATTTCACTATCAACACTTATCTCAACTGGAATTAAAGAAACCTCAGACTCTTGGGTACAACCTTGAAGCAGAAAAACGGCTGCCAGAAGAAAAATTAATCGAATAAATAAAAAGAATTTTGACATTTAGTATTTCGCGATGTTTGCCCAACTTGAGTTGATAATCAGGTATAATTTTGGTTTGTACAATTAGGCAATTATAGCATGATAGAAAATAATGATTCTCAAACAAATTCAAATCTGGTTTCCGGAATAGAGGCTATTTTATTTATTTCTGGTTCTCCTGTACAGATTTCTCATCTCGCAGATACATTCGATGTTTCATCCAAAGATATAGAAGCTAATCTGGAGGTTTTGGAGCAGGATTTGATCCATGGAAGAGGGATCAGATTATTAAGATATTCTGGAAAGGTTCAATTAACATCTTCTCCTGAACACTCAGATCTAATCGAAAAATATTTGGGAATTGAAACAACATCCAGATTATCACGGGCTGCCCTGGAGACGCTGGCAATCATAGCATACAGGCAACCGATCACCCGCCCTGGAATTGACGCAATTAGAGGAGTAAATAGTGATGGGGTGTTGAAAAGTTTACTCAGTAAAGGGTTGATTGAGGAAATTGGCCGGACCGAAGGACCGGGGCGTCCGATTTTATATGGTATCACTGAAGAGTTTCTGCAATACTTTGGGTTGGGATCAATAAATGAATTACCGGAATTATTTAATGAAAATTTGATAGTTACCGAAAACAATAACGGGTTATTAAAGGATTAGCAATGACTGAAGAACGATTACAAAAAATTCTGGCAAAAGCTGGTTATGGCTCGCGAAGGGCAAATGAAGAATTGATTTCAGCAGGTAGAGTAAAAGTCAATGGGAAAGTTGCTTTTTTAGGTATGAAGGCAGATCCGGCTATTGACGCAATTTCAGTTGATAATACCATCATCCCGAAACAAGAATCAGCACTTTATATCGCTTTCAATAAACCTCGCGGGGTCTTATCAGATAATGCACCATTCGATAATCGAAAAAACGTCAGAGACCTGATTGACCTGGAAGGCCATTTCTTTACTGTTGGCAGGTTAGATTTGGAGAGCGAAGGTCTTATGATTCTGACAAATGATGGTGAATTGACGAACCGCCTCACTCATCCTCGATACGGTCATGAAAAAGAATATTTGGTTTTAGTTGCAAAAAGACCAGATGAAGAACAACTTGAAATCTGGCGAAGAGGGGTTGTCTTAGAAGATGGATTCAGGACTGCGCCAACCATGGTTACTATTCACAAGTGGCACGGTAAAGGTGCCTGGTTAAAAGTAATTTTACGCGAAGGTCACAAAAGACAAATTCGTGAAATTGGCCGGGTAATCGGTTTGCCAATTGCTAAATTGATTAGAGTGCGAATTGCTTCTATAAATTTAGGAAATCTAAAACCTGGAGAATGGCGATATTTAACCTCAGACGAGGTGAAACAATTAAAATTGAGTGGATCAGGAAAATCGACTTCAACAGAAAATAAGAATCGCAAGAAGAGATTTACGGCAAATCCCAGGAATAAAAAATTTGCTGAGAAAGAATCATTCAAAAAAAGAAATAATTGAAACGGTGAGAATTTATTATGTTACTTCAAGTTGATCTTCCAAAAATGAAGAGACCTCATTTGTTTTATTTTCCAGTTTAGACATTTTTCTGAACCGATCTTTAATTTTTTCAGCTGAAATGATCATGATATTTTCATTTTCGGAAATACCAGAAATAGTGGCATTTTTGTGCAAAAGAAGAATCAGTACTTTTAATTCTGGTTTTTTATTATTCAAAGAGCTGATAATTTTTTCGAATTCTTTGTGGTGATGTTTATATTCTGATAAAGGATTCGGAAAATATTCTTTTTGTAAAACTCTATTGAGAAATGAATTTCTCTTGTGAATCCAATTGCCTTTTTTCTCATCATAGATGATTTCTCCATCAACAAAGGTTGGAATGATCGACCATACACCTGCTGGGCCTGATAACAAATGGGGGATTGAAGATCGATAATGAAAAATTTGAAAACGGTCATCCAAGCCTTTCAAAGACTTGTTGATTAGCTCATCCGGCCGCGGTGATTTTCCAAAGCGAGTGGTGAAGTAACTGCTCACGGACGAAAGTAAAACCCCGACGATCATGACTGAAAAATATACTGCAAATAAGTTGGGATTAGCGGATATATCCTCTGAGAAAACCGCAATCAATGCTATGAGCATGCAACCTAAACTCACCCAGCGAAGGATTTTTCCTATCAATGAATTTCTTTTAACTGATTTTTGGTCAATAATAATTTTCATATTTTTTTTATTCTTCTGAAATTTGCTTTTCAATGGCAGTTTGAATTCCACTGATGAGATCTTGTTCAATATCCTGTTGGGCCGCTTTAATACCATTGAAAATTGCAGTGGCATTCGAGCGCCCGTGCCCAATGAAAACCAGGCCGTTTACTCCTAACAAACGAGCTGCTCCTACCTGGCTGGGATCCATCATCGTTTTTAGGCGGTTGAAGGCTGGTTTTACTAATAAACCTCCTATTGAGGTGATGAATCCAGACTTGATATCCTCTTTAATAATATCTGTCATCATTTTACCGATGGCTTCACTGGTTTTAAGAAATACATTCCCGGTAAAACCGTCACAAACGACCACATCTGTTTCACCAGCGAAAACTTCTTTCGGTTCTACATTCCCAATAAAATTAAAATCTGCTGTTTTCATTATTTCTTTTGAATCTTTAATGAGCTGATTGCCTTTGCCTTCTTCTTCTCCATTAGACAACATTGCTACTCGCGGGTTTTCTATACCTAAAATTTTGGCTGCGAAAACACTTCCAATAATGCCAAATTGAACTAAAAATTCAGGGCGGCAATCAGCATTGGCACCTATATCCAGAACAACACACTGTCCTTTCCGGGTCGGAAAAACAGTTGTCAATGCGGGGCGTTGGACACCTTGCATTCTTTTCAAAGTCGAGATGGCATTAAATAAAGCACCGCCAGTATTCCCAGCAGTCACAAAAGCCTGACCTTCGCCTTCTTTTAATAATCTCAGCCCAACCGCCATGGAATTATTTGGCTTCCTGCGGGAAGCTTCCACCGGTTTGTCAGTCATTTCCAAAACATCAGGTGCATCAATAATCTCAATTTTATTCAGATCAAAGTTCGACGGTAAATTTCGATCTAATAATTCTTTTTTTCCCACCAATTTAACTCTCACACCTAGCTGGTCCACTGCTAACATAGCACCTTCAATTTCAGGTAGTGGGTAATTGTCGCTCCCCATTGCATCAAGAATGATTGTCATTTTATTCTCCTGGGTTTGTTTGGATTAGGCTGGATAAATTTTACTGTATATTTAAGGTTTTTATTGTATTAATAAAATTTCGAGTAGACAGCGGAAGGGTATGTTTGTGAATAGTTTTCTTGATCAAGGCAGTTTGGATTGTTACACCAAAGGCCGTTTCTTGACACCTATAGATTAGAGATTATAATAACGAAGAAATTGCGCTGGTGCTGGAATTGGCAGACAGGCATGGTTGAGGGCCATGTGCCGAAAGGCGTGAGGGTTCAAGTCCCTCTCAGCGCACAAAAAGACCGTTATGCGGTCTTTTTTCATATATTTCTTTGCGTAACAAAGCAAGCCAAATCTTCTAACGCATCCCTTTCTATGCCAGCTGGAAGATGGTGCAATGCTTTTAGACAAAATTCGATATGAGAATTAGCTTTCTCAAAACTTTCCTGAATTGCTGTACTATTTCGAATATTGAGAATTAAATTTTCCAAAATGTCAATGGGGGGGTTGCAATTGAATTTAAAAAATTCTTGTGTCAATTGGTCATGGATGTTCTGATTAAAATAGATGATCGCAGGCAGGGTAATTAATCCCAAACGTAAGTCACCACCGACAGGTTTCCCCAGCTTTTCGGGGTTCGAGGTGAAATCCAATACATCATCAATTATTTGAAAAGCGATACCCAGCTCATATCCAAATTGCCGCAGGTATTCTTTTTGTGTGCGATTTGCGTTTGAAATCATCGCCGCAGCTTTGGTTGAAGTTTCAAATAATGAGGCTGTTTTTGCATAAATTCTCTGATAATACATATCCAGATCGTCAATACAATGGCTGGCAAACAATTGGGCAATTTCACCATTGACGATGGTACCTAATGTATTGGCAAATAATTTCATGACGGGGATTGAGTTTGTATCCGCAGCTAATTTTGCTGCTTTGGCAAACATAAAATCTCCGGTCAGGACAGTTGCGGCTGGACTCCATTTGGAATTTAGTGTTGGAATTCCTCGGCGCAAGAGCGATCCATCAATGAGATCGTCATGAACCAGGGTGGCTGTATGTAATAATTCAATCGCTGCAGATAAAGTAATAAGTCTCTCCAAATCACCATTAAGTAACTTACCAACCAGTAATGTTATGTTTGGCCGTATTCTTTTTCCGCCAGATGAAATTAGATGATCCAGGGCTGCCTGAAGATCACTATTGTATCCTTGTGCCTGTTGTCTCATTAAATTTTCGACTGCGATGATTTCATCTGATACTAAACTTTGAAAACGGTTTAAGATATTCAATCAATGCTCCCAAGCGAATATTTTATTCGCATTTTTCGATGTTTCTTCTGATACCCATTTTAACGGCTTTTCTGTTAATTTAGCAATTTTTTCTGCAATGAATTTAATATTTGCAGGTTCGTTAGGTTTTCCTCTAAGGGGGTGAGGTGTTAAGAATGGAGAATCTGTTTCCAAAAGTATAGAATTTATTGGGATATTCTTGACAATCTCATGTTTATCATGTGCATTCTTATAAGTAACCGGTCCACCCATGCCAATAAAAAAATTATAATTTGTAATCAATTTTGCCTGTTCAAAATTTCCTTCAAAAGCATGCAGAATCCCGGCATATTGATTTGTTTTATTCAATGGTGACATTTTTTTCCACTTGAACAGAACCTCAAAAATATTATTTAGAGCATTTCTAGAATGGATGATGATTGGTAACCCGGTCTCTTCAGATAATCGCAGTTGTTCACCAAAGACATGTATTTGAATCGATTGTGGAACATAATCGCGATAAAAATCAAGTCCAATTTCACCAATCGCTTTTACTTTTTGGTGTTGAGCCAATTCCCTCAATAGGGTGAAACTTTCTTTATTCCATTTATTGGCATCGTTCGGGTGAAAACCAATAGCTGCATATACTAAATCATATTTCTCGGCTATTCTGACGGCTTCCAAACTGGATTCGAGATCCAATCCAGGAACCATTATCCGATAGATTCCATTTTTACGTGCATTTTCAATGATCTGATCTAAATTTTGTTCAGATTGCATCATATTCAGGTGGCAATGCGTGTCGACCAGATGCATTAATTTATACCTGCAATGCGTAAGCCATCCTCAAGAATATTCTGGACTTTTTTCGCGTGAGTCGTTTCACAATATACGCGAATAATTGGTTCTGTTCCTGAAAAACGAATGAGAAGCCAACCACCATCTTCTAATGAAAATTTGAACCCATCTGTTGAATTAAGACCAGTTACCTTCAAACCCCCAATAGTCTCCGGATTTGCGTTCAAAATATTCAGTTCTTTTTGTTTTCTGTCTCCAGAAAAAGGGCTGTCGATTCGATCATAATAATGTTCTCCAACGACAGAAAATAGTAATTTCAATAATTCAGATGGAGATTTATTTAGTTTCACCATCAAATCCAGAAAATAGAGGCCAGAGAGAATGCCATCCCGCTCGGGCACATTTCCTCGAAACGCATACCCACCTGATTCCTCTCCCCCAATCAGGGCATTCGTTTCTATCATTTTAGGAGCAACATACTTAAAACCAACACCGGTTTCATAAACCGGCACATCGTAAATTTGACCTAATTTGTTCAACATAGAGGTGGTGGATAATGTTTTTACAATTGCTCCGCGCTCTTTTTTTATTTCCAGCATATAGTAAGCTAATAATGCGTATACCTGTAATTGATTTAGGAAAACCCCATTTTCATCACCAATCCCTAGCCGATCCCCATCTCCATCCGAAATAACCAATACATCCGCTCCGATTTCTGTAGTTCTCCTCAGCCCAACATCAATATTAGGAGGGATAGGTTCAGGGCGAGTCATTTCCGGGAAAATAGGATTCCTTTGATTATGAATTTCGATTATTTCTGTTTTACCCCCAGACAGTAATTCTGTGAACCAGTTTGAATTATTACCCCACATGGGGTCGATCAGGATTTTTAGCCCGGCATTCTTAATTGAATCCAGGTCAACTAATTGAGATATGTGTTTTTTGTATTCAACGGAGGCATCAAAATATAATATTTTCCTGGCAGAGAGTGCTTCGTTAAATGGAATTCTTATTACATCTTCAACTTTGTCGGGTATGAGCCGCTCAATAATCTTTAAATCATCTGGAGGAATAGCACCCCCCTTGGAGTCTCTCACTTTAAATCCATTATCCGTAGGCGGATTATGAGATGCAGTGATATTTATTGCTCCAACAGCATTACAATTTACAACGGAGTATGAAATGACTGGCGTCGGGGTGGCGTCTTTGGTCAGATATACTTTTAAACCATTACCGGTCAGCACTTCTGCAGCAGCTTTCGCAAAATTTTCTGACTGGAACCGTTTATCAAAACCAATAACGACCCAATTCCCCTGGAACCCTCTTTCCACCAGGTAGGCCGCAAAGCCTTGTGTGCACCGTCTGACGTTGTCAAATGTATATTCGCCGGCAATTACTGCTCGCCAACCATCTGTTCCAAATTTTATTGTGGACATCAAATATCCTCCTGCTGTATTGATTATGGGTAATATTATAACAACAAGTAATATTCTAAAGCGCAATCTATATACATCCGCTAAGATAACAATCAACTAATTTACTTAAGATCACTGCTTGGTACAAAACAATTGAATTCGTGATTATAATCATTAATGAAAACAGAAAATTATCGAGGATTGAATGAATTACTTTCCAGGAATAGCCCTAAGTATATTGTTTGCATTATTGATTGGTTTTATTTTTCACTTTTGGAAAGGTGGAGGGATTTTTCGTTTACTCTTTATTCTTGGTTTATCCATGCTGGGCTTTGGGATGGGTCAGTGGTTGGGGTTGTCCTTGAATTCAAATTTCCTGCGAGTGGGGTGGGTGTATCTAGGATTTGGCATTTTAGGGTCAACTCTATTTTCATTTCTCGCAATATGGTTATCAAATATACGTTTAGATAAGCAGGAAAAATAACAATGTGGAATACTACAGCAAAAGTCGCGTCGATAGGCGATCTTATTCAATTGGTCGGACTCCGTCATAAAAGTTACATTTTTATTATCGTAGAAGATAAGGAATTACATACGCACCGTGGATTAATAAAGCACAATGATCTGATAGGGTTGCCGTTTGGCAGCAAAGTTCTAAGCCATAACGATTCTCCCTTTTTTTTATTGCAACCTTCTATATCAGATATTCTCCTGGATTTGAAGAGAATAACTCAAATTCTGTATCCAAAGGATATAGGATATATATTATTGACAATGGGTATCGGCGAAGGTCAACACGTCGTTGAAGCTGGCACAGGTTCTGGTGCAATGACAATTGCCCTGTCATATTCGGTCGGTAAATCTGGAAAAATAACCTCCTATGATCAAAAAAATGAATTTCAAAATCTGGCAAAAAAGAATTTATGCCGGGTTGGTCTGGAAGATAGAGTAGAATTCAAAATCAGGAATATTGAAGAAGGGTTTGAAGAAACAAATGTTGATGCACTCTTTCTGGACGTTATGAACCCATACGATTATATTCCTCAGGTTCGGGCGGCTCTTAAACCAGGAGGCTTTTTTGGATGCCTGGTGCCGACAACCAATCAGGTTTCACGTTTGTTACACCAGTTGAGATTGAATCAATTCGCATTCCTGGAGGTGGTTGAAGTCTTATTGCGTTTTTACAAACCAGAACCTGAGCGCTTACGGCCTACTGATCGAATGGTGGCACATACCGGTTACTTAATTTTTGGCCGCCCTCTATTAAGTGAATTTGACCTGGATCAGGACAAAGGAACAGAATCACTACCCTCTTAATTTGGATACTCAATGAACTCTGAATGTAAATCACTAGATATTTTTAAAATTCAATCAATCCTGAAGAGCGAACGTAAGAAAAAAGAAGAGACTTACCCGAAAATAAATACAACGGTATTAAAAAAAGCAGCGGTATTAATTCCATTTGTTTGTGTAGAAAACCGATGGAGTCTTCTTTTTACCCGAAGGGCGGACACATTAAAAAATCACCGTGGACAGGTTTCATTTCCGGGAGGAGGTATGGAAGACGGAGATTGTACCCCGATCGATACAGCCTTAAGGGAAACCTATGAGGAAATTGGTCTAAAAAAGTCAGAGGTTCAAATAATTGGATATATGCCCGATTTTGTAACAATATCAGATTTCCTGGTTACACCTGTTGTATCCTGTGTTGATTGGCCGGTAGCGCTTGAGATATCCGCGGATGAAGTTAGCCGTGTTTTTACAATCCCAATCGATTGGTTAAGAAACTCAGAGAATTGGGAAGAACGGACATATTCCCATCCCAATGGTTTATATGGGACAGTTATTTTTTATAATTTATATGATGGTGAATTATTGTGGGGGATTTCAGCAAAAATTACAATTGATCTTCTGAATATTCTGGATCACAACCTTTTTAAATAAAAAGAAAGAGGTTGCCATAAAAGACAACCTCTCGTGCTGGAAATTGTAAAGAACTAAAAGTCCTCGTCTTCCTTTTTACCCTTGTCAATAACTTCAGGCTCAACATCGGAAGCTTCCAATTCTTCTTCTTCCATTTCGCCTTCACCTTCAACTTCTTCTTCCGCGGTGAAACTGCTGCTTACAATAACAACTAACTCTTCAGGATTCGAGAGAACTTCAACATTCTCAGGGACAACTATATCTTTCACGAACAACGAATCACCAATTTCTTTTAATTTAGAAATATCCACTGTAAATCCTTCGGGAAGATCCTGTGGGTAGGCTTCGATTTCAATCGAACTGATCCCAGAAGACAACATAGCATCCTGATCTTTTAAGGCTGGAGACTCGCCTTCGAAACGAATTGTTACGAAAGTACGAATTTTTTCGGTTAGGGAGACTGCCTGAAAATCAATATGTTTCAGAGTTCTCAAAATAAAATCTATCTGTCTCTCGCGGACAAGTGAGGGGTACTCCTTGCCTTCAAGCACGACTGTTACCAGGCTTGAACTGGACACAGAGGAAAGCACCTTTGTGGCGTCCCTCAAATCCAATGTGATTGATTTGGGGTCGATTTTATGACCGTAAATAACTGCTGGTAGTTTGCCTTCACGTCGAAGCTGTCTAACCTGTTTTCCAGTTACTGAACGTGGCTCGGCATTTAATATAATTTTTGACATGTTTACCTTCCTTGAGCGCCTCTCACCTTGTGGGTTACCATCGCTCTTGCAAATTTTTTCCAACGTAGAATTTTATCATTGAATCTCTAATCGTCAAACGAAAAATGAAAATTCGTTTTGTAGTGAAAGATAAAAAGAATACTTTAAATGACGACTTTTCGAGTGAACCGATTTTGTGTCCAAAATTTATAAAATTAATTTGATTGATAATAAAAAGGATTTTTCAACAAAATTGTGGAAAATTTCGTGTATCTTATAAATATTTGTCACCAAACCTTAAAATTTTCAAGAAATTCCAAGAAAGGATGAAGAACATATTGCATTTGGTTCCTTTTTTGAATAGAATTAGTTGTCTGATGGGGTTTAAAATCCCCAATCTATAAACCACTTCATTAGGAGGAAGAAATGAAGAAATTTCAATACATTGTTTTTGTGTTAGTTCTTTCAATGGCACTGGTTCTAACTGCCTGTCAACCAACAGCAACCCCTGAACCAGCTCCCGTTGAAGAAACTGAACCGGTTGTCGAACCAACAGCACCACCAGAACCAACTGCCGTGCCACCGACACCGGAACCAACACCTGAGCCAGCCATTGGTTCAGAAGAACACCCAATCAAAGTTTTGTTCGTGCCATCGGTGAATGTTGATTTCATGATTTCCAGTGGTGATTTGATTGCCCAGGCATTAAACGAAGCAACAGGTTTGTTCTTTGAAGTTGCTGTACCAACTTCTTATGCAGCCACCATTGAGGAAATGTGTGCGTCCCCAACAGATACCATTGGGTTTATTCCTGCGTTAGGGTATGCACTGGCAAGTCAATTATGTGGTGTGGAACCAGGTTTGGCTTCAGTGCGTTACGGCTGGAATGTTTATTGGACAGAGTTTGTTGTTGCACGTGACAGCGATTACCAAACTTTGGCTGATCTGGATGGTGCAACCTGGGCGTTCCCGGATGCCGGCTCTACCTCAGGATACCTTTATCCAAAAGCTATTTTCGATGATCTGGGTATCACAATGGGCCAAGAAGTTGAGGCAGGTGGTCATCCTCAGGCAGTGAAAGCTGTATATAATGGCGAGGCTGATGTAGCCACAGTTTATTTTAGTGCTCCTCTCTTGCCGGAAGGTAAATGGGCTATGGGCGACGACCCGGATGTGCCCGATGAAGTCGTTGAAGAATGTGGGCCAAATGCAGATGGAAAATTATTCTGTGGTGATTATCGTGTGTTAGATGCGCGTGCTGCCATCCTTACAGAAGCTCCAGATGTTGTGCAAAAAGTTCGAATTTTAGGACTTTCTGATGAAATTCCAAACGATACAATGTCATTCTCGCCTGATTTCCCAGAAGATTTGAAACAACTTATCATGGATGCATTGATTGAATACGTTGCATCTGATGCATGTGCAGAAACCCTTTGTAACGAGAACTTCTATGATTGGACCGGTGCCGCACCAATTTTTGATGAAAATTTTGATGGTGTCCGCCTGCTCATGGAAGCGCAAGGAATCACCTTAGAAAATCTTGGTGAATAATCAACCCAGTTAATAACAATACTCAGTCCCGAGATTTCGGGACTGAGTTATATTATTTTTTTACTCATTTTTACAATTAACTCATTATTTAAAATAATGGATAGGGATATACAATGCTGGAAATACGAAATTTGACGAAAGTTTATGATGGAAATGTACAGGCTTTAGATAATGTCAGTTTTAACGTAAAGCAGGGAGAGTTTCTAGCAGTTATTGGTTTAAGTGGTTCTGGAAAATCGACCCTTTTGAGATGTATCAATCGTCTGGTTGAACCGACAAAGGGAGAAATAATTTGGGACGGCGAGGACATTATTAAAGCCAGTCAAGATGAATTAAGAAAAATCAGACGGCAAATAGGAATGATTTTCCAGCATTTCAATTTAGTTGAGCGGTCAAAAGTACTCACGAACGTTTTGGCAGGACGATTGGGCTACACAAATCCAGCAATGAGTTTAGTCAATCGATTCTCCAAAAAGGACATTGAAATGGCTTATCGGCAGTTGGACCGGGTAGGAATAACTGATCAGGCCAATAAAAGAGCTGATGAGCTTAGTGGCGGACAACAACAACGGGTTTCAATAGCCAGAGCCATGATGCAAAACCCACGTATCATCCTGGCGGATGAACCGGTTGCCAGTCTTGATCCCGTTTTGGCACATTCCATAATGCAGTATCTTGAAAAAATTAATAAAGAAGATGGCGTAACAATTATTTGTAGCTTACATTTTTTGGACTTGGTTCACCGCTATGCTAACCGTGCGATCGCGTTAAATGCCGGAGTGCTTATGTTTGATGGTTCACCAAAAGAAATTGATGATGCAAAATTTAAAGATATTTATGGCAAAGAGGCCGAAAGAGTAGGATGAGGTGTGATTTGAAAAAGAAAAGTTCAATTCTTAAATCTTTACGTTTAGGTCTGTTTGTCTTAATTGGTATTATTGTTTTTGCTTATGCTTTTCAAGTGACAAATGTAAATTTTGAGACTACTCGCTCGGAAGTGCGTATTACACAGCTAACCCGTGTCTTACGTGCTTTGGCAAAACCAGAATTGATTGAATATGATACAACCGAAGTTGATGTTGCCACACCATTCTATTTACCTTGCCCTGATAGTGGAAATATGGAGGAAGTAGAGAAAAATTTAAAAGAAGAATATATTACAACTTCTAAATTATGCGCATCACCTAAAGAGACAATCACGGTTGAGGGCTTCAATATGCCACCCAACAGCAAAGGGCCGGTGAATTTTTTGGCTGCAAGTGGGGTCAAACGTCAATTAGCAAATTATGAAACAGATAATAATGGCTATTTTTCTGTGGATGTTGAGGTACCAAATAGACAACCAGTGGCTGAAGCCCAATACATTGTCGCAACCATTCGAACGACCAGTGGTTTGCCGAAATGGTCAAACACTGCAAAAGCTACCTGGGATAAGATCATAGAAACGGTGTTCATCGCACTGCTGGCAACCACAATCGGTACTGCTGCATCAATTCCAATCAGTTTTATTGCAGCCAGGAACCTGATGAAGGATTCGACCAGTACCGTAACCAGCACAGCTTTAAATCTTATTGGCTTCCCGTTGGGCTTTTATCTTGGGTATATTTTTAGTAAATGGATTATTGATTTATTATCTCCACTTCAAAAGAATGTTTTTGCTACCCTGGCTGGTTTATTAATAACTGGTTTCCTGGCGTATTTAGCTTTACGAAGAGGATTGCCATCGGAAGACATCAATAAACCCACGACAGCTGTCAAGGTTCAGAGATTCATACTGCTTCTTATCGCTGGGGTTCTCGCTATCCTATCAATCATTCTTTTTGGAGAATTCACGAAGTTAGCAGGAAAGTTATTAGAAAGTATTTTGGGACCATTCGCATTCCTTGGAAACGCGCTATACCTCGTCGGTGACATTACCACAATGTTTGCTCCTGCAATCACAGCAATCGCATTTGGTGGGGTTGTGGCCAGTATATTGAACAAATTTGGGCTTTCCTTGCAGAATAATATAAGTAGCAAGAGTTTGAAAATTGTCAATATCATTTTGTCGACAATCGCTGGTGCTATCCTATTTGTACTCATAATGGCTTTGATCAATTGGTTTTACCAATTTAATGACCCGAATATATCCTTCTATTTTCCGTTAGCTATAGGAGGTGCTACGGGCTTCATCCTGGCATTGATTGCAAAACCAAAGCAACCGCTTCCCACCGGGTTTATTATTTACACAATCACCAGAACAATTCTGAATGCAACCCGGTCAATTGAACCACTTGTCATGGCAATTGTCGCCGTCATCTGGGTTGGCATCGGTCCATTTGCGGGTTCCCTTGCTTTGGCGTTACATACGATTGCGGCCCTGGCAAAATTGTACTCAGAACAAGTGGAAAGCATTGATGATGGTCCATTAGAAGCAATTCATGCAACTGGAGCAAATAAATTGCAGACAATTGTGTACGCCGTCATACCTCAAATTATCCCGCCATACATTTCCTTCACCATGTATCGTTGGGATATCAACGTTAGAATGTCAACGATCATTGGATTTGTTGGTGGGGGAGGCATCGGCTTTCTTCTCCAACAAAACATTAACTTGCTCAGTTATCGAGCTGCCTCGGTACAGATGGTTGCTATCGCTATTGTCGTTGCAACGATGGATTACATCAGTTCCAAAATCCGGGAACAGATCGTTTAAAAAAATAAACAAAAAAAAGAACAAGGCGGTCGGATGTATGCCTTGTTCTTTTGCATTAAATTTATGCGCATAGCCAACAATATCTATTAATGAATTATAATTATCAACTATGATAAGTAAAAAATCTGAGCGTTTTTCCAAGTCTGATTTTCAATTCAAGGGGAGTGCCGATCTTGCATTTGCTGTAGTAGTTTTGGCATCCTATTTTGCGATGTTCAGCTCCTTAAAAGAAACAAATTTGATGCAGCTTTTAATTATGGTGGTATTGGGAGTTGCATATATAACGATTGGCATATATGGATATAATTTTGCTTCAAAACACAAACAATCTATATGGGTACCACTATATTTTTTCATCCAGATAATTATCGGATCTATCATTGTGTATTTGGGAAGAGGGGCAGGTTTTTCTGCAATTTTATTATTGCCTCTTGCTGGACATGCAGTGGTAATGGCACCTGGATATTGGCTATATGTTAGCAATTTAGCCATCGTTTTAGGCTATGTATGGGCTGTTCGGCAGAATACAAGTAATTTATCAGATGTCTGGTCCACATTACCTACTATCCTTGCTGGATTGATTTACATAATGGTATTTACACAAATGGCAATAGATGAAGAACGCTCAAAAAAAGAAGTGGAACGATTGGTTTTAGAATTAGAAGAAGTAAATGAAAAATTAAGATCTTATGCAAATGAGGTTGAACAATTAACGGTTATCAAAGAACGCAACCGTATAGCCAGAGAAATCCACGATGGTCTGGGTCACTATTTAACGACCATTCACATGCAATTACTGGCTGCTCAAGCGATTATTGACGAAAAACCTGAGATAGCCAAAGATTCCATTGAGAAAGCCAGATCGCAATCTCAAATTGCTTTAATCGATGTCCGCCGTTCAGTATCCACTTTGAGATTTGATCAAAATGAAAAAGAATCAATCAAAGATGCGCTGGATCGGGCAATGAGACCTTGTGATTGGATCGGTATTCGATCACATTTAGAAATCATTGGTGAGGAAAAATTTCTCAACGAGGCAATCAAATCTACAATTTATCGAATTGTGCAAGAAACTGTGAATAATACCTGCAAATACTCAAAAGCAGACAATTATTTTTGTTTGTTAAATTATTCTGCTGAGGATAATTTATCATTAGTTATTTACGATGATGGAATTGGTATGAATGAATTTCGGTCTGGATTTGGTCTGCAAGGACTCAGGGAAAGAATTGAGATCCTTGACGGAGTATTGAATTTACAAACGTCACCGCACAAAGGTTTTAGAATAGAAATTGAGATGCCATATGATCAAAAAAATTAAATTACTAATCGTTGATGATCAAGAATTATTCCGTGAAGGTCTTATGACCCTCATATCTGTACAAAGTGATTTTGAAGTGGTAGGCCAATCAAGTTCAGGTGAAGAAGCTATTTTCGCAGCGACAAAATATTTGCCAGAGGTAATCTTAATGGATTTGAGAATGCCTGGTATGGGAGGAGTGGAGTCAACCAAAAGAATTCTCCAACAACATCCTGGCATTAAAATAATTGTGCTGACAACATTTGACGAAGATGACCTTGTGTTTAACGCTTTGCACGCTGGCGCAGTAGGTTATTTATTAAAAGATGTTTCACCTGATAAATTGTTTGAAGCGATTCGCACAGCATACAAAGGCGAATATTATTTGTTACCATCCATTACAGCCAAAGTGATGGCGGAGTTCACGCGATTACCCAGAGCCCCAAAAATAGAAGCAGGAGTTCATTACGAAAATCTCTCAAGAAGAGAATTAGAGATACTTAAAATGGTGTCATCCGGAATGAGTAATAAGGAAATTGCCTTATCATTAGTCATCGCTGAAGGTACTGTAAAAAACCATCTGACAAGTATTTTTAACAAACTGGATGCCCGTGATAGAATGCATGCTGTCCTTATCGCAAAAGAAAGTGGCATCATATAATGTGATTCTATTATGACCATATACACATGACATGTGCATAAATATCCATAAAATTTAAGTAGAAGATTGGATTTTCATGTGGCCAGGATAATAAACAAACAAGTTAAAGTCGTTTTACAAATTATTTTTAGTTTTCTTGCTGCAGGTCTCAGCTCGCTTCTATATTTCCTTACAACAAAATTTTCACTTACTACATTTTCAGTTTTAGGTATTTCATTTGTGACATTTGGGCTCATATGGGGTTATCTATTTATCATCAGATACTTCTCACGCCACATTTCTGAGGTTTACCTTCTATTTCCATTTATCGTATTTTTATCTTGCGGAATCCCATTTTTGATTGGGAAAATACACTTACTGGATTTCCTTCTATATATTGGTACTGGGGTTGGTGTCAGTTTGTTATTAGCAGGAATTTATTGGAAATTAATAGGACTTATAATTCCTGGCGCGTTGTTGGTCGGCGTGGCACCTGGACTTTACTTTGCCTGGGAAAACACAAATGCAGCTAATCCGTTGGAACAAACTGCAATTATGTTGGTTGCGTTTGCGTTTGGCTGGGGTTTAATCACTGTAACTTCCAGGACATTAACCAGAAAAATTGTCTGGTGGCCTTTGATACCAGGTGGAATATTAGCTGTTGTTGGCTGGGGGTTATTTATCGCTGGAAACCCTGAAAGCGCAATTGGTTTTATTGGCAATACCGGTTCTGTTGGGTTAATAATTTTTGGTATTTACATCTTGCTGATGCGTCGAAGTTTTCATCAATAACGATTTAATTTAAGGGGGTATAATTGCAATCCTGAAATTTTCAGGATCCTTTATTTAATAGGTGAATTATGTTAACAAAACGAGAAGAAATTCGCAATATTGCGATTATAGCCCATGTCGATCATGGAAAAACAACACTTTTAGATGCATTACTGAAACAAACGAAGTCTTTTGGAGAACACCAAATCGTCAACGTGAGGGTGATGGATTCTTATGACCTTGAAAGGGAACGCGGAATAACAATCGTTTCAAAGAATACTTCCGTCGTTTATCATGATGTAAGAACGGATAATGAAGTCAAAATAAATATTATCGACACTCCCGGCCATGCTGATTTTGGTGGGGAAGTTGAACGTGTACTCAATATGGTTGATGGTGTGCTTCTCCTGGTGGACGCAGCAGAAGGCCCTATGCCGCAAACCCGGTTTGTATTAAAAAAAGCTTTATCAATGGGATTAAAACCGATTGTGGTCATCAATAAAATCGATCGAAAAGACGCTGTCCCACAAAGGGCATTGAATGACACATTCGATTTATTTATTGAATTGGGTGCAGATGAAAATCAGGCCAGTTTTTCGATTGTTTATTGTAATGCTGTGTTAGGAAAATCTAGTCTCAAAGATTCTGAACTTGAAGATGACCTGAAAGCATTATTTGAGACCATCATTGATCAAATTCCTGCTCCAATAGTAGATAAAGATGCACCTTTTCAAATGTTGATAGCCAACCTTGGTTACGATGAGCATTTAGGTATAACATGTTTGGGAAGAGTGTTCTCAGGTTCTGCTATTGAAGGAGATAATATTATTATCATCAAGAACAACGACAAAATAGTTAGTGAAAAAATTAAATATTTATTTGAATTCGATGGCTTGAAAAAGAAGCGCGCCAAGCAGATTTCAGCCGGTGATATTGCCTTTATTGCTGGAGTTCAGGAGGTTAGTATTGGTGAGACTCTTTCATCCCCTGAAAATACCCAGCCGTTGCCGCGTATAACAGTAGAAGAACCTACCGTAAAAATGAGTTTTGAAGTAAATAATTCCCCCTTCTCAGGCAGATCCGGTAAATATTTGACGACCCGCCAGATTCGAGAACGATTATACAGAGAAACGAAAAGCAATATGGCATTGAGAGTAGAAGATACTGAATATGCAGACCGTTTTGTAGTTTCCGGGCGAGGTGAATTACATCTTGCGATTTTGATTGAGACGATGCGACGCGAAGGATATGAATTTCAGGTATCAAAACCTGAGGTAATCTTCCGAGAAGATTCTAATGGAAAATTGTTAGAACCATTTGAAGAAGCAATCATTGAAGTGGTAAACGATTACGTCGGATCTGTGATTGAACTATTTGGTGCCAGAAGAGGGCAATTATTGAGCATGGAGAATAAACTCGATGCAACCATCATCCGATATCACATTCCAACAAGAGGACTGCTTGGGCTGAGACAGCAATTTATGACAATTACGCGTGGACAAGGAATTATTCACACCATTGTCTCTGGTTATTTTCCACACGCTGGCGAGGTACCCACTAGAAAATCAAGTTCACTGGTTGCCTGGGAGAATGGAGTGTCCAGCACTTACGGCTTAAAAAATGCTGAAGAGCGAGGTACACTTTTTATTGGAGCAGGGATGGAAGTTTACGGAGGCATGGTAATCGGGGAAACATTCAACGATAGTGACATTACCGTTAACGTGAGTAAGAAAAAACACCTTACCAACATGCGTTCTTCCAATAAAGATCTTGAATACCGATTATCGACACCGCATGAATTATCGCTCGATGAAGCCATGGAATTCCTGGCTGATGATGAGCTCTTGGAGGTGACACCAGATGTATTTAGAATCCGAAAACGAACGCTGAATGCAGATGATCGAGGTAAAGCTCAAAAAGTAAAATTATCTGTAATAGAATAAATCATGGACCAAGCAATCCAGATCAAAAACCCTCGCAGAATATTCATAAGGCGAATATTAAAAGGATTGGCCAGGTTACTAGTTGGGTTATTGGTCAGATTAGAAGTAAACGGCTTAGATAATTTACCTAAATCTGGCCCGTACATTGTGGTAGGAAACCATGTTTCATCTTTGGAACCTATATTAATGGTTATCCTGATTCCTCAACAGCTGGAATATTTAGGAGCCGGTGATATACCTATTGATCCAAGAATGACTTTCATCACGAATTTATATCAATTTATCCCAATAATGCGCGGACAAATTGATCAAAAAGGTCTAAGCAATGCGTTAGAAGTACTTTCCCAAAATGGAGTTCTCGGTATTTTTCCTGAAGGGGGGATTTGGGAAAAAAAACTTAAAGAACCCAAATTAGGAACAAGCTGGATTGCGTATAAATCGAAAGCACCCATCTTGCCTATGGGTTTTATAGGTATGAATGGCGCGATAAAAGAAACATTATCACTCAAAAGACCTAAGGTGACTGTAAATATCGGACGACTGACGCCGTTTGAAGAATTATTTCCCGAAGATTTACCATTAAAACACAGCATGAGCCAGGGTACTTCAAGAATCATGGAAATAATATCTGAACTTTTACCCCCAGAAAAAATTGGTGTTCCTGAAATATATGATCAAAGGCATTTGGTTTATTTCTACCGTGATGTGACTGGAATCGAAAAAACTTTGAATTTCTCCTGCATGGAGGATTTTTCCAAACTTATCGAACATCCGGTCATCATGGATGTGCTGAAGCGGAATTTAAAATTACCCGTAAAATCTTTGACGGTTAGAAATCAACCCATACAGGTAGATCAATTGATAATGGGATTAAGAGCCATACAAGAATACCTGGAGTTGAATCCAGGATTTTTATCCTACCGTTTTGGAATAGATCAAGCAGTAAAAATGAAAACCGGGGTGGAAAGTCTCCTTGATTATTGTGAATACAGCATGTTGGGTGCAAAAGAAGTTTTCATCCGGATCAGACAGGATAACGATTAACTTTCTAACTGACCTGCTACAATGCCGGAAATAAAAGCCCAATGTAAGTTGTAACCACCACAAGGACCAAACATATCTAACACCTCCCCAGCAAAATATAGACCTGGACACAAGCAAGACTCCAGTGTTTGGGGATTAATTTTGGAAGATTCGATTGCTCCCGTGGAAGTTTGCGCAAATTCAAAATCCCTGGTGCCCAATATTATTTCCCGAAACTTCAAATTCCTAACCAGGTGGTTGAAATCATGCAGATTGAATGTAGAAACTGATTTATATTTCAAGTTAACCAACAATTGATCAATTATCTTTTTATTCATGATAGGAAGCAGGGGAGTGGATAAATGAAGAAAGTTGTCTTTATGATGAATTGTATTATCGATGAAGTCATCCGGTAATCCATTGGATAAATCGATTTCTATCGATAGGTTTTGATAATTACGAACGAAATGGCTGACATTCATGACGCCAGGGCCGTTTAATCCCCATTCTGTGAAAATGATATTTCCAAATTCCTCCCCGATTTGATTTTTATCTTGAAAAATTTTTACCGTTGCATCCAATCGGACACCATTAAGTGATTTTGTTTCGTTTTTACTTGTTTTGATGGGAGCCAGTGCTGGAAATGCGGGAATAACCTCATGTCCAAATTTCCGAACAGATTGCAATATCTCATCACTCGCATTCAATTGTGGATAGGCTCTTCCACCGGATGACAGAATCAATTTATCGAATAGGAAGGTTTGACCAGTTTCTGTGAATAAATGAAATCCATCGACCGCCTTGTGAAAGTTAATAATGCTGGTATTCTTATGCATTTTGACATTCAGTTTAGCCAAATAGTTTTCCAAAAATGTAGAAATATTTTTTGCAGAATTAGAATAAGGGTAGATCCAACCATCATCTGTATGATATGAATAAATTCCTAATTGACGAAAATAGGTATTTAAAAAATTGTATCCATGTGTTTCAATTAATTTACCTAAGCTATTGGCAGACATGGATCTATATTTTTCTGGAGCAACATTAACATTCGTAAGATTACAGCGTCCAGCTCCTGTAGCCGATAATTTTCTACCGAGAAATTCATTCTTATCGAAGATATAAACTTCTGAGTATTTTTTCCTGGCTTCTATTGCCGCTAATAATCCGGCTGGACCACCACCAATAATCCCAATTTTCATATTTTAAATTTTACCCTGGAAAACTTGATTTACTTTGATTATTTTTCGACTATAATACTAGAATTCAATTTTGAACACATAAATGATTAATTAACGGTAAAACCAACATTAAAGGCTAAATAAATGATCAAGGAACTTTACAATACTCGTCAAAAAATTTCCTCAACAATATTATCTCAAGTTATCGATAAAATAACTTATAAACAATTACAACTAGATTCGATCCCACGGGACTTTCAATATCCATCCCCAATACCTGGACATGAATATGTTCTTTACGCCCACATCCCATTTTGCGAAAGCTTATGTCCGTATTGTTCTTTCAACCGTTTCATTTTCAATGAAGGAAAACTAAAGTCATATTATCGGAGTCTACGACGTGAAATGGAGATGCTGGCAGACTTAGGTTACGACTTTGTAAATTTGTATATCGGGGGTGGAACACCAACAGTTGACTTGAGTGAGTTGACGGGAATGATTGATTTTGCAAAAAATCTATTCTCCATTAAAGAAGTATCCTGCGAGACAAATCCTAATCATTTATCCAAGGAAATATTAGGCGAATTAAAAGGGCGTGTGGATCGCTTATCAGTTGGTGTACAGAGCTTTGATGACAAATTACTCCGGCAAATGAGCAGATATGAGAAATTTGGTTCTGGTGACCAAATATTAGAAATTATTCAAAATGCAGTGGGTATATTACCTTCTTTAAACATTGATATGATTTACAACTTACCCGATCAAACAGAAGAAAGCCTTATGAGGGATCTTGAATATATAAACAAATCCGGGGCGGAACAAACAACTTTTTATCCCCTGATGAGTGCACCTTCAGTAAAAAAGGCGATGGAAAAAACCCTCGGATACCTGGATCATGCCCGGGAATTTAAATATTTCCAGATTATCAGTGAGAAACTTTCAGAAGTGTATAAACCAAGCTCTGGTTGGACATTTTCAAGGAAAGATTTATCGATGCTGGATGAATACATCGTGCAATATGAAGAATATGTTGGAACTGGATCTGGATCTTTCAGTTATCTGGATGGTAATTTATTAGTTAATACCTTTTCTCTCCGACAATACGAAGAAAAGATAAAGTCAGGATTTTTCCCTGTATATAAAATCAGGCAGTTTAGTAATTACGACAAAAAACGATACCGATTCCTGATGGAGATGTTTGATTTATCCCTCAATACTGAGAAATTTCAAAAAGATTTCAAGGTACCCTTAGTCATTGGACTGTTCCCGGAAATGATGTTCATGTGGCTATCCGGTGCGTTCGGAAAATGGGAAAATGGTCGCATTTATTTGCGTCCGGAAAGCAGGTATCTGCTTGTCGTTATGATGCGGGAGTTCTTCTCGAATGTAAATATTCTTAGAGATCAGGCAAGGTCAACATTATCCAAAGAGGAGCGGTTAATGTGCGTGGTGAATGAAAAACTTTACCACAATGAATTTGTATAATTAATCATTTTAACCTTGATCATAAGAAAATTGATACGTATAGTGATTTAAGAAGAAAGCCCTTATGGGTTCACCCGTCGACTGGGTGATCGAATAAGCAGGCGCCGGGCGAATAACCAGGCTTGGCTGTATTCTGGGATGATTGGGATCATAAAGGATCAATTCCAACTGATCAGCTTTCTCTTCGAAGCCAATAACCAGTACCTGGTGATTATGGGTCGGATTTTGGAATAGACTTGACCTAATGATTACGAGGGGGGCAGGCAAACCATCCTCGACACGATCAAGAATGAGAGGAAGTTCTTCTTGGATCGATTTTTGAATTGCTTGTGATTTTGTAAAGGAAGCAAACTGAATAATTCGTACAAAAACAGCCAGAGAGACACTTTCTGTCTGCCTTTTCCATAAATATTTCGTATAGTTTAGTGGTAATTCCCTGACTGCCTTGAATTCAGGTATTTTTCTTTGGTCAAAATAATAATCCAAAGCAGTAAAAACCATTCCGCCACACATCCCGTAGATCAATTTGCTCTTTACAAATTTCACAATCTTGGTAAATCCTGTAAATTCAAATCGGTTTGGGAAGGAATATCCGTGTGTCAGGGGAGTGAATTTCGTATTTAATTTCATCTTATTATTGATCAAAAATTTCGTTGTAACCTTTATCTAACTCATCATCATTGATATGTGCATATCTTTGTGTAATGGCAATATTGGTATGCCTGGCAAGAGATTGGGCCAGTTTCAGGTTTCCTGATGATTGCAGTACTCTGGTGACGTAATAATGTCGGAAAGAGTGGGGCGTTATCGTTCCAAGAGCTTCTTCCCCTAAATACTGTTCCACTCTTTGGGAAACGATATTTCGACCCGTGGTAGTGGTGATCGGTTTGATTTTTTTGCCGGCACCTTTGTCATGACGAGCGAAAAGGGGTAGTGAAGTCAGGGGAACGCCAGTGGAGCCATCAATTGTAGACCTTACTTTTAAATAGTCTTTGATTGCACTAATACTGCGATCAGAAAAGCGTACAATCGCTTCACGATTACCTTTTCCAACGACAATTGCTTTTTTTTCAAACCAGTCAACATCTCCCCGCCGTAAATTACAGGCTTCATGTACCCGTAGACCTGTATCAGCCAGGCAAATCAGAAAAGCTTTATCTCGAAAATTAATCAAGGTTTCTGTTACATTTTCAGCAGGCATCAGATTAATATTTGAAATTTGATCTAATAACGTCTCAATATCTAATTTAGGAAATTGAGGTAATCGCTGCCGGGGAATCCTGGCTCTCGTTTTAACCAGCATTCGAACCGATTGTATGTTGATGTTGCTTAAATTTTCAGACACAAGATACTCAATGAAACCAACCACAGCCGTAATGTACAATCTTTCTGTTGTAGGGGAATAGGTCTTTAATTCATTGATGAATAAAGCAAAGTGTTTTTCTGTCAGTTGGTCAGTGGATACATCTTCAATATCAATTGGGACCTTCTGTAAGCAGTTTTTAAATACATTTAGCCCGTTTTGATAAGTTCGATGAGTATTTTCACTTCTTGCCAATGAAATCGTCCGTAAATAATTCTTTATTGCAATATCAAGTGAAAGCATAGAAATATTATAAAACAAAATTTACGTTACAAAATGAGTAGAACGGTTTTCCTATAAATTGTATCGTTTGAAAAAGGGGGGTTAAATAAGCTTGCCAATTTATCAATCCAGGTATGCATTCCAAGCTTATAATAACTTTTGAACTTAATGCAGTTGCGATTATAAATAACAATAGAAACTAAGAACCATGAAAATTATTGAATAGGGAACAACATTGGCTGTTATATTGGTTATGATAATGTATCTTATCGAAACCATGATCATTAAAACGAATCCCCTTACGGAGCATCAATATAATACTTGCACGCATGGGAAATGAATTAAGAGGAGTCTGAAATGGATATCCAAAAACAAATTATTTTTTTACCGACAAATGATTTACAAACCACCACCCACTTTTATAAAAATTTGTTGAACATGGAATTATTTATTGACCAGGGAGATTGTGTCATTTTTAAAACATCTGAAAATGGTTATATTGGTTTCTGTGAACGCACTGTCAATATTGTTGAAGGAAAGATTATTGTCACATTGATTGTAGATGACGTGGATCATGTTTACGAGTTATTAAAAGTGCATTCAGGCTTAATAATAAGCCCACCTGCCATAAACCCAAAATATAAAATTTATCACTTCTTTCTCAATGATCCAAATGGATATTTGATTGAATTTCAGAAATTCCTCGATGAAGTGAGTTGGTAAACATGCAATATTCACTAAAATATGGCCAGGGATTAATCAATATCGATTTTGGAGATCATCACGTTGATGTCATTACCTCTGGAGCTAAAAACCAGAAACCCCTTGCAATGATTGAAATTAATTTTCAACCAATGCATGATTTATTATTCAAGAGCCATAAAAAACGCTCAGAATTAGTGATTGGTATTGCAATCAACGATAAAACCAGACCTGTCCCCTACTCCAGGCTAATTCCTCCTTTGATTAATGAACTTATCAATTCCGGAATTCATCAAAAAAACATTTATTTTTACATTGCTAATGGAACGCATGTTCCAGATTACGATTATCGATATCTAAACCTGGAAAATGATATTCTGAGCAGTTTCACATTCATTCAACACAATTGCCAGGATGATCTGGTTCACCTTGGAACAACATCTTTTGGCACCCCTATCCAGATCAATCGATCATACTATCAATGTGATATAAAAATTAGTGTGGGAAATATTGAACCTCACCATTTTGCTGGATATTCCGGTGGTGTAAAAACAGTTTCCATTGGCCTGGCTGGCAAGGAAACTATAAACCACAACCATGCTTTATTAATGGACGCCAATAGTGTCGCCTGCAAGTATCAAAAAAATAAAGTTCGCATGGATATAGAAGAAATTGGCGACATGATAGGTGTTGATTTGGCTTTGAATTGTATTCAAACAAAAGATTTGGAAATACTTCATGTATTTTTTGACCAGCCTGGGAAAGTCATGCAACTTGCCATACCTATCATTGACAGCCTGTTTTCAGTATCCACTGATAAAAAATATGATATTGTGGTTGCATCTGCTGGTGGCTATCCGAAGGATATCAATTTTTATCAATCCCAAAAAGCTACGTCAAATGCAGGCAAGATTTTAAATAACAATGGAACGATGCTTCTCATAGCAGAGTGTAGAGAAGGTCCTGGAAGTGACGCGTATTATCAATATGTCAACAAGTTCTCACATCCATCTGAAGTGATAAGTGATTTTGAGAATAAAAATTTTGTGATTGGTCAGCACAAAGCTTACTTAATGGCGAAATTACAATCCAGGTATAAAATATTTTTATATTCCAGTATGGCTAACGAAATTGTAAAAAAACTTATGATGGAACCAGTTGTGGATCTTCAGAAATTTTTCAATTACATTTCATCTGAGAATACACACACCATTGCACTCATGCCAAACGCTGTAACGACCATACCTATAATTTAGGAGGGTGAATGATGGAAGATTCAATAATTCAAAATCCGGATATGGACGGGACATCCTTCATGCTTGAAGGGTCTAATGGGGCTTGTGTGATTTTGATTCACGGATTTACTGCAACGACGGTAGAAGTCAGACCGATTGCCGAATTTCTAAACAGTAATGGGTATACAGTTGCTGCACCGTTATTACCAGGGCATGGTACCACGCCAGAAGATTTAAATAATCAAACCTGGGAAGACTGGATAGATGCAGTTTCAGATGTTTATCGGCAGTGCAAAGTCAGTCATGAGAAAATTTTCTTGGGTGGTGAGTCAATGGGCGGCGTAATCACCTGCTATTTAGCTGCTTTAATGAAAGACATTCAGGGGATAATGTTATATGCGCCGGCATTGATGGTTGACAAATTAGGCTATTCAAAATACATAAGGTTTTTTAAGAAAGTAATCCCCAAAAAGAACATCAACGAGCAACCGGAAAAAGATGTATTTCCCTGGCAAGGATATAAAGTACATCCCACACGAGCAGCTTATCAAATGTACTTATTACAACAAAAAACCAGGAAAAATCTAAAACTCATCCACCAACCAGCAATTATTTTTCAGGGGAAATTTGATAGGACAATTTCACCTGAGGGACCACGATTGATTTACAATAATATCAGTTCTACTCAGAAAGAATTGGTGTTATTGGAAAACTCCGACCATTGTGTACTACTGGATAAGGATTTTAAATTTATGGCCAGAAAAACTTTTGAATTCTTGAAACATATCCTGGAAAAGTAATATTTTGTCAAAATTGATCTCAATGCTCTTTAGGTTATAATTGGATGATAAATTTGTACTTTAATATGGAGAAAAAATGACAACTACTTCAAACACTCCTGGAAAGACCACCATTGCTCTCGAGGTATTAGTAACGATAGCAAAATTAACCACGCTTTCTGTGGATGGTGTCAGCAGAATGGCTACAGTACCCTCAGAGATGAATCGCATTTTTAAGCGAGGTGTCAGTGAAGGGGTAAAAATAAGCGTTGACGAGGATGTAGTATATACTGATTTATATGTAATCTTGAAGCGTAATTTCAATGTGAGAGATGTATCTCACAATATCCAGGCGAAGGTTTCCAGAGCAATTTCCGAAATGGTCGGAATGGATGTTGGTAAGATCAATGTTCATGTTGAAGACATCGAACTCAATGCAATAGAAAACTAAATTCATGAAGGCTCGCACAAAAGCTCGCGGGATAGCATTACAAGTATTATATGAATTTGATGTATCAGGGCATTCTCCATTTACGTCTTTAGAATTTCGATTGGAAGAAGAACCCCTTGAAGCAAACCTCGTAAAATTTACATCGGATATTGTCTCGGGGGTGATCCCTTTAATTCACCTTTTAGACGAACTCATTGCGGTTCACGCTCCGGAATGGCCGATGGATCAGTTGGCAATTGTTGATCGCAATATCTTGCGAATAGCATTATGGGAATTTGCAGTCGCGAAATGTACCCCAATAAAGGTTGCGATTAATGAGGCAATTGAACTCTCCAAAACATTTGGTTCAGATTCAACACCCAGGTTCGTGAATGGTGTTCTGGGAAGTCTCGCGAATCAATTGAACGAATTGGATCAGAAGGTAAACGCTTATTTATCAAAAGATCAGTGAGGAAACGATGGAAAAACATAATTTTGAATACTTTTTAAAATTTTTTACTCTCGCTGTTATTCTTAGTTTTCTCCTCACCAGCTGTTCCCAATTCTCTCAAGAAACTCCATTTGAAAATATTAATGAAAAAGTCGATCAATATCACCAGGATTTACCTTACACCGAGTATAAAATTACGCTTTTGGTTCCAAAACCCATTCAAAACGAAATCATTTTTGAAATGGTGGATGATATTACCGGAATTGAATTAAACCCAACTCGATACGTAATGGAGAAAGTGGATGATAATCATTATCAGTTAATTTTGCCTGTCCAAATTCCTTCATTGATCAAGTACCGTTTTTATAAGAATGATGGGTTACCGGTTTATGAGACTGATTCCGATAATCAAATTATTGAGTATCGAGTGGCATATGTCATCTCACCAGGTGAAATAAATAATCAACTTACCAATTGGGCTGACGAACAATATGCACATTCATACGGCCGAGTTTCCGGTCAGGCAATAAACTCTGAGACCAATTCACCTATTCCAAATGCTCTGGTCGTGGTCGGTGGTGAGCATACCTATACCAACTCCATGGGAAATTTTGTAGTGGAAAACCTTCCACCCGGGAAACACAATCTCACCTTAATCAGCACCGATGGGGAATATCAACCTTTTCAACAAGAAGCAATTATCGCTGAGGGATTGACGACCCCTGCTTTTGTTGGAATGAAAGCAGCAGCGTTTGTAAACATCACTTTCGTTGTAATACCACCAGCAGAAACCCCGGAGAAAGCCCCCCTCCGTATTTTAGGCAACACCTATCAACTGGGAAATGTATTTGGAAATATTTACAATGGCACCAGTATTGCTCCTGCCAGAGCACCTAAATTGACTGCACTTTCAGATGGCAGCTATTCAATTTCTATGAGCTTGCCAAGTGGATTAGATTTGCGATACAAATATTCATTAGGAGATGGGTTTTGGAACGCTGAACTTAATTCGGAGAATAACTTCGTTGTTAGAAAAGTAGTTGTCCCGGATAAAGACACCATTATTACTGATGTAATTAAAAGTTGGACTGCGTCTGATACTCAACCCGTTGAGTTTATTGTTAATATTCCCGAAAATACTCCCGATACGGATAAAATTTCTATCCAATTCAATAGCTTCGGTTGGTCTCCACCGATACAAATGTGGCAGGAGAATGATTTCCAATGGACATACCAACTTTTTGGGCCATATCATCTGGTGAGTAAAGTTGATTATCGTATATGTAGAAATGATGCCTGTGGATCAGCCGACGATGCGTCTGCCCCTGTCAATGGGTATTCATTTGATACTACCAGTCTTCCCGAACAACTAAATGTAAAAGTAACACAATGGAAAGGTTGGAATCAGGAGACGGAAACACCCTCGTTAACGGCTCCACAAATTAATGTGCGTGGTGAAAATTTTATCGCAGGTTTTTCTTTTTCTGATAATTACAATGTAAACACCCCCATTTATGTAGAATCCGCTTACAAAAATATTCTAGGAGTGAACGGCAATACAATTGTCATTCCAGTAAAATGGACTTTGCAATCACTTAATCCTGTGATTTTTACACCTGTTACGGGCCAAAATCCGCTTTGGAAAGACCTGGTATTGATGATTCAGAAGGCGCAAAAACAAGATCTTAAAATATGGTTATCTCCAGAAATTGAAATGTCTCCCATTGCTGTTAAACAATTCGTTCAGGAAGATCTTGCTACCAATTGGCAACAAAATTTTTCGACTCTGTACTCAGAATTTATCATCTACTCAGCAGACCTGGCTAATTATATGAATATTGAAGGTGTCATATATCCTACAGACGTTCTGCACTTGTATAAATTCCAAAATTATGCGACTCTATCTGAGATGGTAACATCCACTACCTTTTCGAATATTGATAATATAAAAAACCGTTTTCCAAATAAAATTTTTATTTCTCTGAACGGATCGCAACTATCTGATAACACCATTTTAAGTGCAGTGGATGGGTTTGTTATTGAACCTCAATTGGATTTTGTGGAATCTGAATACGTTGCCGAAAATTACGAGTCTACTTTTGCATCTTACCTGGAAAATGAAATATTTGCTACCTATTCAGAATATGATAAGCAGATCCTGATTGGCTTAAATTTTCCGTCCGTTAAAGGTGTTGAACGCGGTTGCATAATGGCGGAGGAAGTTTGTTATGACTTCGATATCATTAATAAACTTGATAGCAACATTGTTGCTAAATCATTTGAAGTTGATCTAATTAACCAGGTTAATCTTTATCACGCAGCATTCAATGCAATCAATGAAGCCGAATGGATTGATGGAGTAATTTCGCAGGAATATAATCCCCAGGTTGCTATTATGGATATTAGTAGCTCTGTAAGGGGGAAACCCGCCAATGGTGTTTTCTGGTATTGGTTCCCCAGGATGCTGGGTATTACGAATTAAATTTTGGGAGGTAATAAAAAATGACCGATCAACAAAAACCAGGTGTGAAAGAAATGAAACATCTCGGTTTCATTAATCTTGGCAATGTATTTTGGAATTTATCACCGGCTGAACTTATCAAACTCGCAATTTTAAATAACGAAGGGGATCTTACTGATAGCGGTGCATTAAGTGTATCCACCGGTTTTCATACTGGGCGATCCCCAAAGGATAAGTTTATCGTTAGTAATACCCCACCTGAAGATTTACCGATCTGGTGGGGTGACTTAAATAAACCCATTGAAGAAGAAAAATTCAACCAAATATTTATGAAGTTTCGATCCTATTTCCAAAATCGAAACATCTATGTTCAGGACTTGTATATTGGGGCTCATCCAGACTATAAAATGCCCATTCGTATCATCACAGAGAACGCCTGGCATAGCCTTTTTTCTCGAAACCTTTTAATTGTGCCTTCAGAAAAGGAATATGCAAACTTCAACCCCGAGTTTACATTAATCCAAGCAGAAGGCTTCAAGGTCAATCCCGAAGAAGATGGTACTTTTTCTGAAACATTCATTGGATTAGACTTTTCTCAAAAAATTGTATTAATTGCTGCATCCGGTTATGCCGGTGAAATAAAGAAATCCATGTTCTCCATTTTTAATTACCTCTTACCCCATAAAAATGTACTCCCAATGCACTGTTCAGCGAATGTAGGCAAAGAAAAGGATGTTGCTTTGTTTTTTGGTCTATCAGGGACTGGGAAAACCACTTTGTCTTCTGCCAGAGACAGATTTTTAATTGGTGACGATGAACATGGTTGGAGTGAAGCGGGAGTATTTAACTTTGAGGGCGGATGTTATGCAAAAACGATCAATCTGGATAAAAAATTTGAACCAATTATTTGGGATGCAGCAAATCATTTTAGCTCTGTCCTTGAAAATGTTGTTATCGATAAAGTTACAAAAATTCCAGACTTTACTGATAATTCCATAACAGAAAATACCAGAGCTGCCTATCCTCTCGAATTTGTTCCAAATCATGTTCAAGAAGGATACGCTGGCCATCCTAAAAATATTTTCTTTTTGTCCGCAGACGCTTTTGGTGTATTGCCTCCTATCTCAAAACTCGATCCTGATCAGGCTATGTATTACTTTCTTTCTGGTTACACAGCAAAATTAGCTGGAACAGAAGTTGGTTTAGGAAAAGAACCGGAAGCAACATTTTCGACTTGTTTTGGATCGCCCTTTCTACCTTTACACCCTAGCCTATACGCAAAAATGTTGAAAGAAAAAATTGAAAAGCACTCAGTTAATGTTTGGTTGGTTAATACAGGCTGGTCAGGTGGCCCTTATGGAATAGGATCAAGAATTAATTTACCAATCACGCGCGCACTCATCCGGGCTGCGTTATCAGACCAAATCCAGGAGGACAATCTTATGGTTGAACCTACCTTTGGGTTAAAGATTCCAACAAATTGTAAAGATGTTCCTGATGAAATACTCAATCCGATTAATACCTGGAAAGACAAAGCATCATATACACAAATTGCAAATGAATTGAAGAAGAAATTTGAGGATAATTATGAGACATTTTCCAGAAAACTAGAAAAAGTGTAGGTTGATTATGCTGAAGAAATATAAAGCAAGATAAAAGCGGAAATAATCAAAAAAGGTGCATATGGGATAGGGGTAAAAAGCTCGTATTTTTTTTGTGCTTTTAATACCAGCAGATAACCAATGCCAAATATACCCCCAAAAAATATTGCAAAAAATAATATAACAGCAATTCTTGGCCAACCAAATAATAACCCAAGTATGGCAGTTAAATTGACATCTCCAAACCCTAATGCAACCTCATCGATTGGCTCTCCCCTTCTTTTTGCGATCCATTTCGAAAACAAAATACCAAATAAATAAAGAGCATACATTAACAGAAAACCTAATCCCCCACCTAAAATTGTCTTTTGAAAACCATTAAGATAAAGCCCGATAACTGCAAAGAGGATGGCACCAAAAATGCTTATTGGATGAAGAATTAGTCGATGCTCGATATCAATAATAAAAACAAGATATAAATAAGTTACTATGATAAGCGCAATATAAAATCCAGTAAACTCTGGCGGAAATATTAATAATAGAACATATGTTATAATAAAAATAATTGGTAAAATAAATCTTCTTTTTCGCGGTTTTGTATGACAATGAGGGCAGTTCCTGAAGAACAGATATTCCGAGCGATTAAGTGGTTGTTGGCATGCAGAACAGATAGGCGATAAGCTGATCCTTCGTATAACCGGAAGTGTATCAGCAAGTTGATTAATAAAATAACTTAAGACAACACTCAATGGAACGAGCCAAAAAAGATTCAGTAAATTCATTTGATAACCATTAATTTTTAATTTGTTTGAAAGATCTTCTAACCATTATATGTCAAAAGATATCCTTATCAGCAATTTCATCGATAAATGGATTAATTCAAAAGATATTTCTGTTAATATAACCCACATTCACACACGAAATACTTTTCAAGGGTTTTTTGAGGAAATACCTTCTTCCATCCATCCAGATCTGATCACCACTCTCAGAGATAACGGGATAAAATCTCTGTTTTCTCATCAATACGACGCTGTTAAATTGATCCAGGAAGAAAAAAATGTGATACTAACCACTGGCCCTGCCAGTGGTAAATCCTTAGCATACATTTTACCGGTCCTCAATTCTATTTATAACCAAGAAAATATTAATGCATTATTTTTGTATCCAACCAAAGCGCTTGCGCATGATCAATACAAACACATCAATGATCTCATCGGTAATTCTCCGAACAAGAACACACAAAATAAAAATATTTCGAAGATGATCAATGTTTACGATGGTGACACACCCAAAGAACTTCGATCTCCGATAAGAAAACATGCCCAAGTAATCCTCACGAATCCTGATATGTTACATATCGGCATCCTTCCCAATCATTTTTTGTGGGAAAATTTCTTTGAAAATTTAAAGTACGTAATTTTTGATGAAGCCCACATTTACCATGGTATTTTTGGTTCCCATGTTGCAAACGTTGTCAGAAGATTAAAGAGAATATTGAGTTTGTATCACCAAAAGCCTATCTTTATTTGTACCTCTGCAACAATTGGGAACCCGATTGAGTTCATAGAGAAACTGCTTGAGGAGAAATTCGAACTAATTGAAAATGATGGGTCTCCGCAAGGAAAGAAAAAAACCATTTTTTATAACCCACCGATCATCAATGAAGAACTCGGTATTCGTAAAAGCAGTAACCTTGAAACGTTACAAATTGTTAAAGAATTAGTAGAAAATGATATTCAAACTCTGGTTTTCCAAGGATCGAGGAAACAAGTTGAAAGAAGTCTTAAAAATATTAATCTCCAAAGTGGATTTCAAAAAGAATTTTTTTCAGCATCATATCGAAGTGGTTATCTAGCAAATGATAGGCGAAAACTTGAACAGGATTTCAGATCCGGCAAACTAAATGTTTTATTTGCCACCAATGCTCTCGAATTAGGTGTCGACATAGGCGGTTTGAGAAGTGTCATTTTGTCTGGCTATCCAGGATCCATCAGTTCTACATTACAACAAGTCGGAAGAGCTGGTAGAAAGCAATCAGACTCTCTTGCAATTCTCATCGCCAGTGCCAATCCAATCGACCAATATATTATCAAACGTCCAGAATATCTTTTAATTAATAATCCTGAAAAAGCATTGATTAACCCTGATAATCCCAATATATTATTGGACCACTTAAAAATTGCATTGTATGAATTGAGTCTGATGGAGGGAGAAAATTTTGGTAATTTGAAATGGGATCAAATTTATCCCTTTATTGATCAATTAATTGCTACTGGTATTGCGCGCAAAAACAATAAGAAATATATGATTTCCAACCAATCAACTTTTAAAAACGAGATCTCCCTGCGGAATTTGAGTGGCAATACGATGAAATTGATTGATAACACAAAAAAACCAGAAAGAATTATCGGTGAAATTGACTACGCCAGTAGTTTATGGATGGTTCACCCAAATGCTATCTATTTGCATTTAGGTGAACAATATTATGTCAATAAGGTTGATTTTGAATCAAATGAAGTTTTTCTGGAAGAATCAACTGCAGATTATTATACGGAACCAAAGATAGAAAAAACTTACGAAATACTTAAACAAACCAGGGCAAAATCTATTGACCAGTTGGAATTACATTTCGGAAATATTAGAGTAACCCAGGCCGTGACAGGATATAAGGAAATACTTTGGGACACCCATCAAAAAATTTCCGAAGGAAAGTTAGATTTACCTGAAATTGTATTGGATACTGAAGCATTCTGGTTCTACATACCTGATTCGATCACTACTAAAATCATAGACAATAAATTATTACTGAACCAAAAAAATGATTACGGACCTGAATGGAAAAGATATAAAGATTTAATCCGCAGGAGAGATAATTACACTTGCCAGCATTGCGGGCTTCCTGAAGAAAAAACTGCTCATCATATTCATCATAAAAAGCCAATTAAATTATTTGATTCTATTGAAGCAGCCAACAACCCGGCCAACCTGATAACTTTATGCCCTAAATGCCACAGGTTGGCAGAAGTTCAGGTACGAGTTCGCAGTGGCATGTCAGGATTATCCTATTTGTTAAAAACCCTGTCACCTGTATTTATCATGTGCGGACCTGAGGATATCGATGTTATATTGGATTCAAAAAACGAGATCACCGGATATGCAAATGCAATTCTCACATACGATAACATTTCATATGGTCTTGGATTAAGCGAGGAGATTTATAATAATTTTCCTATGATTCTACCTGAAATGATTAAACACGTTAAAGAGTGTGGTTGCCATCACGGTTGTCCCTCTTGTGTTGGTCCAGTTTCGGATGAAGGATACGGTGGAAAAGAAGAAACAATCCAATTGCTTGAATTATTGCGGGAAGCGATCCATGGATCCTGAAGATAGAAAGAAATTGCAATCGCTGGGGGTCTATTTTGGCAAGAAGGATTTGATTGATTTTAAAACCAAAAATCTGAAACCCTCGAAAACGTTAAGCGGAATAAAAAAGTCGAATTCTTTAGGGGAAGTATTTTTCACACAGCATGAATTTTCATCAAACTACAAACATGGCGTGGTTCCATTTGAAATATTTTTCGGTAGACAATCCGAATTTTCGACGCCCGATTCAGATTACCTCTTTAATTTAAACAGATGCATTTTTCTGGACACTGAGACAACTGGATTGTCAACGTCCGGCGGAACTTTTGCATTTATGGTGGGCGTAGGCTGGTTCGAGGATCATCAATTTATCCTGCGACAATATTTTCTTGTTCATCCAGATCAGGAAGAGGCCATGTTATTGGATCTCGAAAATCTTTTCTCATTCCATGAAAATATCGTTACATATAATGGGATAAGTTTTGATATTCCCATTCTCAAATTCAGATATAAATATCATCGAATTCCAACAACAATAGCCCAAAAAAAACAGATCGATCTATTAAAATATGCAAGAATGCTATTCCGTTATCAATTTGAAGATCGATCGTTGAAAAGTATCGAATCCAAGGTTCTCAATTTTCAAAGGGCTGAGGAAGAAATTGCCGGTTATTTAGCACCGGTTATTTATCAGGATTTTCTTAAAACCGGAGAAACTCAATATATGGATGGTATTTTTTACCACAATAAAATGGATGTTGTTTCCCTGGCCGCATTAATCAGTATCGTCAATGAAGTCTCTGACGGTAATGAACATCACTTTTCCAGGTACGACACATTACATTTTTCTTTGGCGCGCCAATTTGATAAAAACAGAAATTATTCAAAAGCGATTGATTATTATTTAAAAGCGCTGGAACAGCCCAAACTTCCCAATTCAATTCGAGTAATTTCCCTGCTCTCCCTTGCAAATTTATATAAAAAATCAGACCTGATTGATAAAGCTATGGACCTCTGGCGTGCTGCAGCAGATCTGGATAGTGTGGAAGCATTTATCGAAATGGCAAAAATTCTGGAACACAGGCATAAAAGCTACTTTTTAGCATTTGATTGTTGTAAAAAGGCTTTGTTAATATTGGATAATGAGGTAAATTCAAATAAAAGAATGCTGCTGAAGGAAATGATAGAATATCGAATGGAAAGACTGAAAAACAAAGGGAAAATATGAAAGAATATAAATTGCTATATCGATGTTACGGTCTATTAGATGCGAAATCAATTCAAATTTTACTTGAATCGTTTAATATCAAATCAAAAGCATATCAAGAGAGCGCTGGTGTAGCCTTGGGGTTAACCGTCGGCGGGTTAGGTTCAGCAAATATTTATGTAAAAAATGAAGATTTTGAGAATGCTATGAAAGTAATCACCATGATGGAGAATGGTCAGCTTGAAATGCCGGAAATTGACCTTGAGGATCAACCAAACATCGATGGTGAAATTGAACAAGTGGTTCTGGATGAGGATGATGAAGAAAATTAAATGATATTTTCTGATTCAAAAAGCATTCTTTCATTTAATCTACCCATTAATAATTTTGAAATCTTTCCCGGTTTTCCATTTGCAATTTTAAAATCATCAATCTTAATAACCGGTAACAACCCCCTGCTGGTACTTGAAATAAATGCCTCATCAATATCATTAATTTGATCGTAGGTGATCGGGCAATAATTTAATTCCAAATTAGCTTTTCTGGCTTCATCCAGGATGATATCCCGAGTTGCACCACTTAATACCTCTTTATCTGCGGTATAAATTGTATTATCGAGCACTGCAAAAAAATTGCTGGATAGTCCCTCCAATAATTGATTTTCTGAATTTATAAGAAGTGATTCTTCCAGGAAATTTTCCTTACAGTATTTTTTAATTTTTTCAGACTTTCGAATAAACGAAGTCAATTTGGCCTTTGGATTATTTCTGGATAGTTGGTTTGTATTTACACTCACTCCCTGTTCAAAATCTGATTTTTGAGGTGTCGTAAGTTCTTCCAGAAGGAAATATACCGTTTCAGGACTATTAAGGGGGATATGTATTCTGATCCTTAATTCCTTTGCAGGAAATTCATTGATGATCACAAATAGTGGTTGACGAATTTTATTAATATCAAATGGGAATATACCCTTGGAAAGGGAATAACTTTCAATTAAACGATTAAGGTGATACCTGAATTGGAAAATCCTAATTTTTCCAACGGTTCGCATCGTGGTATATACCCCTTCTGGTAATGATAAAACAAACGCATCCAAAGACAATTCATCATTTGCCAATGAGCGTTTTTCTAACCGGTCTACATCTAATTTATATAACCAACATTGAAACATTTGTATTCCATTGTTTTATTTATTTGCTGATAAATCCTTTAAATCATCGACGGTATCCACATCCATCGCTAAATAATCATTCAATAGATTAATTTTTAGAGGGGAATATTGTTCGAATAACTGTCTTCCGCCTTGATCACCCTGAATATTCATTAAATCCTGAAATGTGTTTTTTGAAAATAAGATTGGGTGACGATATTGATTGTTATAGCTATGCACAATAATATCTCCTTTTTGATGTGCAAATAAATTTAAAACATTATTAACCATACTAGGGGTGATCTGTGGTTGATCTACCAGTAGAAATAATACCGCATCAACGGACTGATCCTTGAAATACCCAACCCCCATTTTCACCGAAGTCGATTGCCCAGTTCTCCAATTTTGATTGTTTATCACCTCGATTTGATATTGATTGACTACTGGGAGGACTTCATCAAAATACGAGCCTAGAATAATCACCCTCTTTTGAAAATTTATTGATTGCGCAGTCTCAATCACATTTTCAATAAACGTTTTGTCTTGGTACACCGCCAATTGCTTTGGGCCACCAAACCGCGAACCTGAACCGGCAGCCAAAATCACACAACCAATTTTTCCCCAATGTGCTCCAATTTCCAATTTGTTTTCACGTATTTCACTTAGTAAAACATGGTCAAAAAAACCAGTTAGTGCTGAGGCTAATTGATCGACTTGATGAGGGTTTTCTAAACTGTCAGCTTGATGTAAAAATAGAAATTTTTCAGCGTGACCGGGAATGTTTTTAAGTCCGCCGTTTGGATGCGATAACAAAGTAAAAATATGGTCTGTCGTAATTTCTTCTCCCATTGAAATATTCAAAACTTTTGCGATCTTCTCCGGGCGATGAAAGAATTCGTCAGTAAGTGGTTTTCCGATAGCTGACAACCCGATAACCACACAAACTTTATTAACAAATTTGGGAATATTCGGCTCATGAAGTGCAGGGAATTTACAAGGTTTTCTTTTCGAGCCATCAGCCTCGATCATCAAAGGAATCTGATGGTGATGCAATATAGCTGATAACTTGAGCAATTCATCATCCTCAAAGCCGGTAATTTTCTCTTTTTCGTTCTCAACCAGTCCCCGATAGATAATACTGACGCCTTTTATTTGATCCACATCAAAATTATCAAAATTATCTGGTTTAAGAGGTCGATCAGCAAGTTCCATTTCAGAATAAGCCAATTTGGTTGTCGTCGATATGACACACTTATCTGCAAACAATTCCTTCGCAATCGAGAACATCAAGCTGGTTTTTCCACCGGCACCAACCCAGGCTATTTGATCAGAATTTGAAAATAATTGTAAAGATGCCAATCTCATTGAAATTTATTTTGATAGGTAAGAATAGCTTCCAGAACTCCACCGGCGATTGCCAAACCTTTTTCTGATATATAATCGATGAGGTTTTTATCCAATCTTGGATCAAGATCTCCAATTTTTAAACCTTCTTTAACAAATATACCATCATGCATCAATCCTCGAAGAAGACCATCAAAAGGTGCCAGGATCGGTTTGTTTGCTACGCTGCCAATTATTTCTCCTTTTTTAATGGTAGTTCCAATCTTAATATTTGATTTAATCGCTCCATCGGCAGGAGCGCGTAATACACGTTCGTTACTTTTTTGAGACACAGTACCTGGTATGCCTGTATCAGACATGGCTTCACCCGTCCACAATACTCTACCTAGATAGTGACCACGGTTTGTTTCAATGACAGCATGGCAATTCACCCCTACTTTGAAGCCTGGCCCTAAACCAATAATCATCGGTTTTGATTGTAAAGAATACTTAACCATTTTCTTTAACAATCTTGCATCCACAATTACATCTGGTATGTATTCAGGAAAAGTATAGATATCTGGCGCAATCAGTACCGGAATTTCCTTTTTTTCAAGCAGTTCAGGAATACCCTCTGGTTTTGCAATGTGCCTGGCAATAATTCCTTCCACATTTACATTGTTCTCATAAATTGCGTTTGCATAGGCAACAGATCGTCGCAATACCAAAGGTTCTTCGATTTCTGTTACGACAACATTCCAACCTACCCGATGAAGACGAAATGCAACACCACTACCGAGGTCACCTCCTCCGCGTATTAAAATATTCATTTCTCACCTCTATTGAACATCAAAATGGTGTGATGTTTTACTTAAACCTCTTCATCGATTTTGCCTAAACCACGCAAAATAATTTCAGATGTCATTGGAAAATGATCAAACCATACACCAGTAGCTGCATGAATGGCTGAACTGATTGCGGGTACCAGGGGTATATAAGGCATTTCTCCAACCCCGCGTGCGCCCCACGGTCCATTTGGATCCGGATGTTCCATGATGATCGATTGAATTCTATCAGGGATATCCAGAACTGTCGGGATTAAGTAAGTCGATAATTGGCTGGTTTTAACATATCCATTTTCCTGAATAAAATTCTCCATCAACCCATATCCTGCTGCCTGAACGATACAACCTTCGATTTGTCCAATGACTAGCTGAGGATTGATCGCTTTACCAACATCATCCACGCAGATAATATTGGTTATGTGAACTTCACCCGTTTCCAGATCAACTTCCGTTTCAACCGCCTCAGCTACATAACCATACGATATGTTGGGGTTACATTCACCTGTTTCCTTATCGAAAGGTGTAGTTTTGGGCGCTTTATAGAAATATTTCGCGATCGCAGGTCTTTCTTCATTTCTCCATTTTTCAAGAGCAAGCTTACCTGCACCAATAATTGCATTTCCAGACATGAAAGTCATGCGGGATGCAGAAACACTGCCGGAGTTGTCACTTGTGCTCGTGTCCGAAGCGATCAATTCAACTTTTTCAATATCAACTCCAACAGATTCGGCTGCCATTTGACAAAATGCTGTGTGTGAACCCTGACCAACTTCAGCACCGGCATGGTGTAGGATAACCTTTTCTATCTCTGTTCCACCTCTTAACTCAATCGTAGCCCAACAACCTTCGGGAGCACCATATGAAAAGCCAATATTTTTATATCCACAAGCAAAACCCAGCCCTTTCACCTTCCCATCATCAGAAATGATTTTAACATTTGGATTTTTCCAGGACCCATCTACAATCTTCCAGCCAGCTTCAAGAGCACATCTTTCAACCACTTCTGGCAGACTTACTCCCATTGGCATAACCGATCTGACCGGTAATTTAGAGCCTTCATGTATTAAATTACGCATGCGAATTTCAACCGGATCAAGGTTCAATTTTTCAGCCAATTTATCAATTTGCATTTCCGCTGAAAAGGCACCTTGTGGTCCACCAAACCCTCTAAATGCACCTCCCGGTACATTATTCGTATACACAGAATAAGAATCGACTTTAACATTTGGAATTTCATACGGACCGGTACACATCAAGGTTGCGTTACCTTGTACTTTAGTGGAAGTATATGCATAAGCTCCAGCATCGGCAATTAGTTTTACTTCCGCAGCTAGCAGCTTTCCATCTTTGCTCGCACCCCATTTTGAATAAATTTTATAGGCATGCCGTTTATGATGCCCGATAATTGATTCTTCTCTCGACCAGATTGTTTTTACAGGACGATTGATTCCCATTTCTGACAATTTTAATGTTGCCAGAGCTAATGTGATCTGAATGGACATGTCTTCGCGTCCACCAAATGCGCCACCGATGGCAGGATAAATGATTCGAATTTTTTCTAAAGGGAGATTCAATGAATGTGCAATTTGTTCTTGATCCTCATGCACCCATTGACCACCTACAATTACTGTTATTCTTCCCTCTTCATCTACGTAACTCAAACCTGCTTCAGGTTGAAGATAAGCATGTTCCTGCATAGGAGTTTCGTAGACTCCTTCAACAATAACATCAGAGGAATCAAATCCTTGTTCTATATTACCATCTCTAATTTTGTAATGCAGTAGTACGTTGTTTTCTCTTTCTGGGTGAACCAGGATTGCATTCTCTGATAATGCCTCATCCGGGTTTGAAATGATGGTTAATTCTTCGTAATTAACTTTAATCAACTTAATTGCCTTGGCTGCAATATTTCCGGATTCAGCAACAACAATTGCTATTTGATCTGAAACACATCTAACATGATCAGCCAAAGGTTTGTTTGATCCGGGACCACACAGCACCGGTTGATCCTGAATACCCAAACCATACTCGTTATTCGGTACATCTTTTGCTGTTAAAATCAGTATCACACCAGGGAGTTTTTGAGCTTCGCTAATATCAATACTTTTAATGATGGCATGCGGCTTCTCAGAGAATAAAGTTTTCATATAAAGCTGTTGATCCAGGTTAAAATCTCCTGGATACAATGCTTCACCAGTCACTTTAGCTTCCGCGTCCACCCTTGTTAGAACTTTTCCGATTTCCATAAAACCTCATCTAATTTTTATCGTTTGTATTTTTTTCCTCGATATGCAACTCTGGGAACATCCTGTGGCCCGTATCGCGAAGGACCCGCAATTTTATACAAGAAGAAAGTAATGAGCTGGAATATCAAGAAAATGAGAAATGCAACCACTAATGTGATGATAATTTTAATTAATAAATATGGATCTTTCCCCGCGATTAATAAATCTCTGGGCACTGGCATCCACTTATTTACTCTGTTTAAGTCAATCAGCAAAATGGATGCAGCATACCCCATAATGGGGGCTAAAATCAAAAGCGCAAATCCAATCCCCCGCCAAATCGGATGAATGTATATTTTATCGTCAGTGACCGGGCGTCTTTCCTCGAAAGAATCATTCCTTGACATAGAACCCTCCCATTAACAAATCAATTATTAGCCGCTTTTTCAATAGCTGAAATTATTTTATAATATCCTGTACATCGACATAAATTCCCTGATATCGCTTGTTTAATTTCTAGTTGTGATGGAGTCGGTTTCTCTTCGAGTAATTTAACTGCAGACATCACAAAACCTGGCGTGCAATACCCGCATTGCACTGCACCCTCCTGGACGAAGAAATCCTGCACAATATGTTTCACTTCCCCCGTTTTTAATCCTTCGATTGTGGTGATCTGCGCATGATGCGCCCTGGCAGAAGGAACCAAACATGCCATGACTGCTTTTCCATCCAAAAATACAGTACACGCGCCACATTCCCCTTCAGCGCAACCTTCTTTTGTTCCAATCAATCTGGCATCTTCGCGAATTAAATCCAAAAGAGTTTTTGATTGACAGCCTTTAAATTCAAAGTATTGGCCGTTAATATGAGTAATGATTTTTCCTTCAATCTCTGAATGCAAAGATTTAGATACCAATACCGGAAATTGAATATGGCTGTCCAAAACAACCGGATCCTTTGGAAGAGAATGATCAGCATCTGAAGAAGCCAAAGCCAATAATGCGCGCCTCGTAAGTACATTAATCATTGTTTTTCTATAAGAAGCTGAACCTCTTAGGTCTGAAATGGGTTTGGCTGCTTTTTGAGCAAGCTTTGCTGCCTCAACAATGACATCCTCAGTGAATCTTTTTCCAATTAGAAAGTGCTCTGCTTCTTTCGCGTGAATGATTACAGGCGCAACTGCCCCTAATGTAATATTTGCAGATTTTATTAGATCTTTTTCAAATTCACAAATAACAGCCACATTCACAAGTGATATTGCTTGTGCTCGTCGCAGAGCAAATTTAATGAAATGTCCTTTTTGTGAAGAGACTAATGCCGGAAAATAAATATCCGTTAAGATTTCATTGGACTGTAACTGAGATTTACGAACGCCTACATAAAATTCTTCGATCGGTACTTCTCGTACCCCCTGAATGGAAGTTAACACCAACCGGGCTTGTAAAGCAAATAATGGCGTTATTGTATCGTTTGCCGGAGAAGCAGTAACCAAATTTCCAGCGATTGTTCCTCTGTTCCGAATTTGTGGCGACCCAACTTCCCAGGCTGCTTGTGCCAGAGGCAAGGCTCTTTCCTGTATAATTTTTGATGCTGCAATATCATTGTGGGTGACCAGAGGTCCAATATGAATATTCTGATCTTCATCTAAAGTAATTTGATTTAGTCCCTCGATTCGAGTGATGTCAATCAAAATATCTGTGTTTTTCCTGAGACCTTTTTCAAATTCAATAATTAGATCAGTTGCACCCGCAACAATTCTTGCCTGATCCTGATTTTGATCGAGAATTTCCAGAGCCTCTTCCATTGAGGTTACATTGTAGTACTTATTCCACATCAATTCTTTTCCTCCGATAATATTTCAAATTCTCTCCAGATGCATCATTTTTTACCTTTAATATTTCTGCCATGATCGCCAAAGAAATTTCCTCAGGCGTTTCACTCTTAAGATCAAGACCTATTGGGGAGAAGATTTTTTCAATTTCTGACTCCACTATACCATCATTTAATAATAATTCCGTCGTTTTTAACCAGCGCTTTTTAGAGCCAATAACACCCAGATAGCGTGGATTGAATTTCAATATTTCAGGTATATTTTTGACATCAATTTCTAAGCTACGGGTTGTCATCACCACAAATGTGCTCGTTGATTCAATTGCAGAGAACTTTTCAAGAAATTTTTCTAATGTGGCGAAACGATGTGTAGCTTGAGGGAAATTGCTTTCGGAAATCAATACCTCTCTATCGTCAATCACAATTACTTCAAAACCCAGCCAATTGGCTAAAAAAGATAACTGTTTCCCAACATGACCGGCACCAATGATCATGATTTTTGGTTTCTTACCAATCACTTCCAGGTATACTTCAACTTCACCGCCACAAATGCCGGGATCACCTAATTCCGGATTAACCAATTTATAGTGTAGTGTTGTATTGTTACCATTTTGCATTAATTGAATAGCTTCTGAAATACAGAGCGATTCTAATTCACCACCGCCCACTGTACCTATGATGTGACCATCTGGATAGACGATCATTTTTGACCCGGCATGACGTGGAGTGGAACCACGGGTATTGGTCACTATACAAAAAACAGCCGTTAAGCTTTTGGATTCAATTTCATTTAATTCAGCAAAAATATTCATATTTTTTATCGCTATAAATTATATTCCTGTAAAAAAGGAAATTTCTGTTTTAACGATTCCCTTAAAGATTTTTTTCTTTTCACTTCCATATAAATAAACTTTATGGCTTAAGTACTTGATATAAACCATAAAGCTATTTTATTGTTAATTTGTTGAAAATGTTTTTAACAAAGTTTCCACATTTCCACCGACGGGATATAAAATTGGACAAGTGCAGCCATTTTTTATATACTCTGCCACTTTGGTTCTGGCTTCATCCGGCGTACCGGATGCAGTAATTTTCAGAATTAATTCTTCTGGAACCAGGTGTTTCGCTTTTTGGATTTGTTCATGAGTAGCTGGCCACCCAAGAATAGATTGAATTTCAGCAACTACATCTGATGAAACACCGGAGGCTTTTGCAATATGCGGTTGCTGAGCAAGATATTGAGTTAATAATTCCCTGGTTGTATCAATTGCTTTATCATGATCCTCATCAACTGAACAAACCACCAGTTGTGGTCGATCGATGTCATCAAAACGCCTACCCGCTTTCTTTGCACCTTTGTCCAGAAGCTCAAGGGCTTTAAGATTGTATTCAGGAGGAACACAATAATTGAGCACACAACCATCTGCAATTTCTCCGGTCATCTCCATCATTTTATCGCCTGTAGCGCCAATCATAATAGGAACATTTCTGGGTTCTCTTCTGCCATGAACAACATCTAATTCAATTCCGGATACTTGAATAAATTCCCCGTCATATGAAACCCGTTCCATGTTGAGTAATTTTTTCAAAACTTCAACCGTTTCACGCATGGCAAGCAGCGGTTTTGTACGATCAATGCCGACATTCTTTGCTAACGGATCCCACCAGGCACCAATACCGCAAATAATTCGATCAGGAGCTAAATCATCCAATGTGAGAAATGTTGCTGCGAGTAACCCAATATTGCGTGTCCAGTTATTGATAACACCTGATCCGACTTTCAATTTATCGGTGACTGCTGCATAAGCTGCCATCGGTACAATTGCATCCCTCACCAGGCGGCTCTCTGCCTGCCAAACCGCTTCGAACCCATAATTTTCCGCCATTTTCACATAATCTAAACCGTCTCTTAAATCGTGTGAATCTTGTAAATATAAAGCAACACGTTCAAACATCATTCCTCCTTATTTAAATTCGTAATCTTTGGTTGGTATCTTCAAAATTGATTAACTTTTTGTACAATTCAAAATCCTCTGGTGAGTCAATATCTAATTCTGTACTATCAAATTTTCTGACTTCAATATGAGTGTTATGTAATTGTGCTTGTCGAACATGACGCTCAAAGGATCCAGGACCATAACTGAATTCAATCAGATCGGGTGGGGAAATAAACATAAGGTTCGTACCACTCATTTTACGATCTGGTGAAATTACCATAAATGAGTATCCATTTGAAAATCCCATTACACCTTCAATGTCTTCCCTGGTAATAAAGGGTAAATCAGCAGGCAATATTAAAACGGACTGGGCGGAATAAGCTTTGACAATCTGGATTGCTTTTTTTAATGCCACGTTTAATCCGCTATCCCCATCTTCCTGGAGCGTTTTAGCATTGTGAGATCTTGCAATCGATAAAACCGAAGAATCTTTACTGACAACCAGCACTTGATGAGGTATCTGAATGTCCTTCAATGCCAATAATGTATTCTCATACATTTTTAAATTTAAAACTGCGCGTTCTTCTTCGGATAGTACGTTTGTTAATTTCGATTTGGATCGTCTTAAGGGTTTCACTGGAACAATCACCCATAAGCTCATGGTTTGACTCCTATTCCAGAATATATGGAAATTATTAAAATGTCAGACAACTCAATTATACAATATCTCATATCATTTCAATAATCTGGGGGTTGTATTGAGTTGTTACAATATCTCTCTATCTAAATAAATCATCAATTTCATTTCGAAGCAATTCAGATGTACAACTTTCTTCCAGTTGATACGGAAATCCGCGAATGACAACCACCGGTCGTCCTTCATCTGCCTGACCCATGAGAATCGAAGCAGCAGCGGCTAACTCGTCTGCTGCTCCTATCTCTGTCACTTTAAGTTTATATCCAAACCTATCCTGAAATCCTCTGCGATCAAGCACTGCCGGTACACCACTTAAACCAATCGTTACTCCAACCACGCCTTTTCGCCAGGGGCGACCATGGGAATCAATGATGATGACGCCAATATCCTTACCCGTTTCATTTTTTATATAATTACGGATAATTTTTGAGGATAGATCTGGATCAAGAGGAAGTAATAGAACCCAATTTTCGGAAATTCCGTTAGTTCCAACTACATTCGAATGATCTATACCTGCATTTGCACAGATAAAACCTAATTTATGCTGAACAATAATCAATCCAGCTCTGGTGCGTAAAACTTTTTTCGATTCCTGCAGAATTAGTTCGACCAACCTTGGGTCTTTCCCTGTTGATTTACTATATTGGATTGCTTTTTTGCCCGGGGTTACATCCTCCAAATTGACAAGCCGATTTTCGGATTTTGATACAATCTTTTGTGCAACAACCAAAATATCACCATCTTCCCACTGCCAATTATTCTTTTGTGCGGAAACCAATATGGTTCCTGGAAGAAACGACGAAATTTCAACCTCAGGGAATTCTTCAAATGCTGAAACCAACAAATTCATTTATGAAATACCTGTAATTTTAATGCCCGCATCATGAATACCAAATTGTTTGTTGATCCCAATCAAAATGGATGTCAACCCTTCCACAACTACAGAATTTTCAATTGGACCGGCATCAATGCCAACCAACCCTGCTTCCTGAATTAATTTAATAACTGTCTCCCGAGATGCTTTACTATCGCCAGTCACCAGGACATCACAGGCAACTTCTCCCTCCTCCATAAGATGCTCATAGGATATGTTTTGAAAAGCTGCAACAACACTGGTATTTTCCCCGAGTATTTCTTTTGCTTCAAGAGTTGCGCTTCCAGCAGGAGGCATTTGAACTTTAGTGACTTTGGGAGGAACAAGCGGGACGGTTACATCAATAACAATCTTTCCCTGGCTTGCCTCCTTAATGTACTCACACATTGCTTTATGCGCACTGTAAGGAACCGTCAATACCAATAATTCGCCCTCTTTTGCAGCTTCCAAATTCTCTTTTCCCTGAATTTGAAATTTGTTCTCCAGCATTTCTTGAAGTTTTCCTGCTGCTTCAAGAGCCTTGCTTTCCTGTCTTGATCCGATCGTGATCTCGTGACCGGCTAACGCCCATCGAAATCCGATCCCCATTCCTTCCTTACCGGTACCGCCTAAAATCGCAATTTTCATTTAGTCCATCCTTCTATGATTAAAATTGATCGTTGTACCTTTCCCACACCCCTTTGTGGGACTGATATGCATCACTTATGATTTTTTCTTCGTCGATATCAACGAATTCTTTATTTTTCATCAGAATCTTGCCAGCTACCATGGTCATGGTTACCATGCTATGATGCATCCCGAATAAAATGTGCCATGGCAAATTACCGCTATGCAACTCTGTAAATGGTTTGTAATCCACGAAAATTATATCAGCTTGCGCACCGGGAACGATGGAACCAATCGGTAAGTTGAAATGCTGTGAAGCCATGGCAGCATTTTGATAAATAGCCATTTCAACAACATCAAAGCCACCCATTCTTCTCGGATCAAGATTGACTAATTTATGAACCAGATAAGTCGTCTTCCATTCATCCCACATCGTATTTGAGAAACCATCATTACCAAGACACACCTTTACACCAGCGCGCATCATGGACTCAACGTTACCAATTCCTACTGCGTTATTCATATTCGAGCGAGGTTGATGGGTTACCCAGGTTTTTGTTTTGGAAAGGATGTCTATTTCTTTAGCATCTACATGAACAGCATGCGCTGCGATTGATTTCTCATTTAAAATATTAAATTTATTTAAGCGATCTACTACACGCAATCCTGACTTATTCAAACTATCATATTCATCAGCAGTGTGTTCAGCAATATGAATATGGAAACCGGATTCTGTTGGGGCAACGGATCTGCTCTGTTCGAGTGTCTTATCTGATAATGTTAAACTGGCGTGCAATCCAAAAACTGTTGCCAATCTCCCATCCAGATTCTCACCTTTATTGATTTTTTTTATGAACCTTACATTTTCATTTATCCCTTCACGCGCTTTACCTTCGCCATCACGGTCAGTAACTTCATAACACAAGGATGCGCGAATTCCTGATTGGTTCACTACCTCTGCAATGACATCCAATGAATCAGGTATCGCGTTGGGGGATGCGTGATGATCAAATAAGCAGGTATTGCCATGTTTGATGGCATCCAAAATGCTAACCCAGGCAGAAGAAGCAACACTTTTCTCGTCCAGAGCTTTATCCAGAGACCACCATAGTTTACTCAAAATTTCTGGAAAGGCAGCCGGAGCATCCCCTGGGATTGCTAAACCACGGGAATATGCCCCGTAAAAATGAGTGTGTGCGCAAATCAATCCTGGCATCACATATTGTCCCAAGGCATCTACTATCTCTTCTCGTGGATATTTTTTTCGCAAAACTTCCTCATCATCGATCCTTTTAATAACATTTCCCTGGACAAGGATGGATTTGCCTTCAATTATCTCATTCGGTTTCGTCCATGTAATAATTTTTCCATTCGTAATAATCATTGCTCTCTCCTATCTCTATTGTCTAATCTCGGTCGGACTTTTTATGTACCTTAAAATCAAAATTACTTTATAATCAGGTTCGAATTGATTCGAAGGAGTGTTAAACATGTCAATCAGAACTGATGCACTTGAGTTTGTTAATAATAATTATGATTTGTATCAAAGAATTTTACAAGATTTTATCAAAGTCCCATCCATTTCTACTGATCCGAATCGAAAACCAAGTATGTTGGCAGCAGCCAATTTTGTTAAAGGAATTCTAAACCAATTTGAGATCAAAGATGTTCAGATCTTTGAAACCAAAGGCCATCCGATTGTATTTGCTGAAAAGAAATCTTCAAACGATAATGCGCTTACAGTATTGATTTATGGACATTATGATGTACAACCTGCCGATCCTGTCGAATTATGGCATAGCGACCCATTTACTCCCATTATAAGGGGAGATCGCCTATTCGGACGTGGTTCTTCTGATATGAAAGGACAAATTGTAGCGAGTCTTGCTGCTTACCATGCTATCAGTTCCAATGGTCAAATACCATTAAACTTCAAATTTATTATCGAAGGGGAGGAAGAAATAGGATCCCCCCATCTGGCAAATTTCATGGCAGAACACAAAGATTTATTGGAATGTGATGTCATTTTAAATCCGGATGCTGGCATGATTTCACCTGTTAGCCCAACGATCGTTTACGGATTACGGGGACTTACTTATTTTGAATTAAATGTCATTGGGCCTGACCATGATCTGCACTCTGGGATGTTCGGTGGTGTCATTCACAATCCGGCTATAGTATTGTGCGAATTAATCAGCAAAATGCATGATGAAGATTGGAAAGTCACTTTACCTGGTTTTTATGATGATGTCCTCATTTTGTCTGCTGAAGAAAAAGATCAACTCTTGAGATTACCCATTACCGAAGAGAATTTAAAACGGCAAACGGGTGCGCCTGCACTCTGGGGAGAGAAAGGTTATAGTCCGATTGAAAGAATCGGCACACGTCCTACGTTGGACATTAGTGGTATGCAATCCGGATTTACCGGGGAAGGATCCAAGACCATCATTCCATCATCAGCGATGGCTAAGATATCAATGCGTACGGTACCCAATCAGGACCCAGACAAAATTTATCATCAACTCAGGAAATTTATAGAAGACAATATCCCTGATACTGTCAAATGGGATCTAAAACAGTTTGCTGGTGGATGGGCATCAATTTCTGATATCAGTCATCCTGGTGTGATCGCCCTGACAGAAGCTTTAAAAAGCGAATGGGGAACAGAACCTTTGTTCAAACGAGAAGGTGGTTCAATCCCAGTTGTGGCTGCTATGCAAAGAATTCTGGGGAGAGACTCTGTACTCACTGGCTTTGGACTTCCAGAAGATAAAATTCACTCTCCGAATGAAAGCCTTCATTTGCCCACATGGAAAAAAGGAATTCTTGCACTGGTTCAATTTTTCTATAATTATGCAGGATTGGAATGAAAACTGAAAAACTAAGATTACCAACCTATGGCGGTCAGGCGCTAATCGAAGGCGTATTGATGCGGGGCGGTAAATATCTTGCTGCCGCTTACCGAAAACCTGACGGAGAAATTGTCGTTGAAACCGAAGAGTTAGGTAAAATTTATCAGAGCCCTCTTCGAAAAATCCCCTTTTTACGTGGCTTAATCATATTATGGGACGCGTTGGGGTTAGGAACGAAATACTTAACCAAATCAGCCAATTATCAAACAGAAGATGAAGAAGAAAAAATAGAAGGGCCAGCCTTATATTTTACCCTGTTCATTTCTCTGGCAGTTGCCATGGGTTTATTTTTCCTGACACCTGCCTTGCTGGGGAAGGCACTTGAACAATGGTTAGGATTTTCACACATCATTCAGAATTTAATCGAAGGATTAATTCGCCTCATTTTTGTTATTCTCTACATCTGGGGAATAGGAAAAATGCCAGATGTGCATAGAGTTTTTTCATACCATGGTGCTGAACATAAAACCATTAACGCTTTTGAAGCAAAAGCCGAGTTGCGTCCAGACGTGGTTAAGCAATTCTCATTGAAGCATCCAAGATGCGGAACAGCTTTTATTCTATATGTGGTTTTGATCTCTGTAATCATATTTACTTTTCTCGGGGATACTGGATGGTTGGTTTTAATCCTTTCAAGATTGGTTTTAATTCCTGTAATTGCTATGCTTGCCTACGAATACATTCGATTTACTGCTGACCACTTAGAAAATCCCATTATTTCAATAATGGCGAAACCTGGGTTATGGTTACAGAAGATTACAACGAACGAGCCAGAAGAGAAAATATTGGAAGTAAGCATTGCTGCATTCAATGCCATGTATGCATTAGAAAATATTGAGCCGTAATTTTTATTTTTTATCGAGAAAGATCGAACGGCAAACTTGACACATTTGAACCAGAAAATATACTTATTCTATGAAAGGTTCGAATTTCTTCTGGTATCTGCTTTCTGTACTTTCTGGATTTTTGATCGCAGGAATAATTCTTCTATTAAACACGAATAATTCAAGCTCGGCGATATTAATTAAACCAGCCCCGACACCTTTACCAATAAAAGTATATTTATCAGGAGATGTAGAAAATCCTGGTCTTTATGAGCTACCTATTAATAGCCGCTTAGATGATTTAGTAACCCTCTCAGGCATGCAAATACCCCCCGGAAATGAATATAACTTAGCTTCTAAACTTTATGATGGACAACATATAAATATCTCTTCAGACCCCATCATTGTAAGAAATTTATCTGATAGTCCAATCAATTTGAGTGAGTTTGAGAAAATAAACATAAATGAAGCAACCATCGAGGAATTGATACAGTTACCTGGAATTGGAGCAACCAAAGCCAAAGAGATTATCATTTATAGAGACTCTCATGGCTATTTTGATACAATAGAAGATATACTAAACGTTCCTGGGATTGGTGAGGCTACATTTGGTCAGTTAAAAGATAAGATTGTTACCAATTCGATTGATTAATGAGGCGTATCATGAGCATAAGAGAACAATTATCAAATGCATTAAAAACTGCAATGAAGGAAGCGGATACTGATAAAAAAAGGGTTATTCGCATGGTCATATCCGGAATAAAAAATAATGAGATTGATTCCAGGCAAGAACTCACAGATCAGGAAATCATCTCTATTCTCCATAAGGAGATTAAAAGCAGACATGAAGTCATTGAAGGTGCAACATTAAATAACCGTCAGGATTTGATTGACGAAGCAAAGAATGATATTAAGATCATTGAGGCTTTCCTGCCTGCAGGATTATCTCAGGATGAAATCACTGCAATTGTCAAAGAGTGTATTGAACAAGTGGGTGCTCACACACCAGCCGATATGGGTAAAGTGATGAAAATCGTATTACCCAAAATTGCTGGTAGAGCTCCTGGAAATCAGGTTAGCCAGATTGTGAAGGAATTGTTACAAAATTAGTATGAAAAATTCCTTAGAGAAGAAATTCAAGAAAAGGGAGAACTCATTCTTCAAAATCATCATCTTAATCCTCACTGGTATCATTGCCTATGGAGCGATTATTCTGCCCATTTCTTCTCGCCCCACAGCTTTCGAATTGGCTGTTGGGAGTGTGGCAACGCAAGATTTTCAAGCACCCAGAAATCTAACCTACACTTCTGATTTTCTTACGGAACAAAAAATCAATTCCATTAAAAGTTCTGTCTCACCGGTCTACCTGAACATTGATCCTGCAATTTCAAGGCAGCAAATTGACAGATTACGGAAGTCTCTCGATTTTATCACCCTGGTAAGAAACGATGCTCATTCTGATCAAAGTCAAAAAATTAATGACATATCGAATCTGACCCATACCGCACTTTCTCGTGAAGTTGCAACACAATTAATAAATTTGGACGAACCAACCTGGGTGTCTATTCAACGGGAAGCTATTTTGGTCCTTGAACAGGTTTTCCGGGCAACAATTCGGGACTACCAGGTACAGGAATCTAAACAAAGAGTGCCGACGCTCATAAGTTTTTCCTTCAGTGAAGAAAATTCCAAAATAATTGAAAATTTGGTGTCCCCATTCGTCATTCCAAATTCATTATTCAGTAAAGAATTGACTGATGAAGCCATCAATTCAGCGATCGCACTGGTCGAACCAATTCAAAAATCTTATTCTCCTGGAGAAATCATCATTCGTCGGGGACAAATTATCGATGCTCAAACATATGAAGCACTGGAAGAATTTAATTTTATCTCTCCAGATAACAAAAACCAGGAATATTTTGCATCTGGAATTTTTGTTGTGCTGCAGGTGTTATTCATGGGCATATATTTCAGTCGCCAAAAAGCGAATTCTTTTTCAGTGAAAGAAATTTTGATCATTTCCATCACGTTCGTAATATTCTTACTATCAGCCAAATTCTTAATACCTAACAGAACCGTTTTACCCTATTTGTTTCCTTTTGCTGGGTTTACCTTCGCACTTGGAACCCTTTTTGGCTTTGAAGCCGCATTCGTTCTCTCACTATCATTGAGTTCGCTCATTTCCTTTGGTTCTTTTGATTTTCAAAGTTTATTGCCATTTTATCTACTCCCTTCCCTGTGTGGTGCACTCATTTTAGGTCAGGGAAGAAGAGTGTCCGTTTTCTTTAGTGCGGGTTTGACCACAGGAATTTTGTCAGCTGGCATAATCCTGGCAATACGATTATTAGATGGTTCAACAGATCTGATCGGGATGATAACTCTATCAGGAGCATCCTTATTCAATGGGATGGCCTCTGCCAGTTTGGGACTTTTAATGCAATTCTTTGTCGCCCAAATCCTTGGTATCACCACTGCAATTCAATTGCTGGAAATTTCCAGGCCAGACCACCCTCTACTGCAATTTATTTTAACCAATGCGCCAGGTACCTATCAACATTCGCTTCAAGTGGCAAATATGGCTGAGCAAGCAGCCAAAGATATTGGAGCAGATCAACTTCTGACCAGAGTGGGAGCTTTATACCACGATGCTGGTAAAGGTGCTAATCCTTCATTCTTTATTGAAAATCAAGTTGCGACTGACTTAAACTCCCATGATGATCTAAATCCCTATTTAAGTGCAGCCACCATTATTCAACACGTACCTGATGGCGTTGAGTTAGGCAAAAAATATCGTTTACCAGCCAGAATTTTGGATTTCGTCAGGGAACACCATGGAACATTGATGACCAAGTATTTTTATATCAAGGCCATCGAAATGAATAATAATGACGAATCTGCTGTAAATGTAGATGATTTCCGATATCCGGGTCCTCGTCCTCAATCAAAAGAAACAGCGTTGTTAATGCTGGCAGATGGGGTTGAGGCCAGAGCCAGGGCAGATAAACCAACCAATCGCGAGGAATTAGAAAGAATTATTCATGGCGTTATCGACTTTGTGTTAAAAGAAGGTCAGCTGGAAGACACAGATTTAACTATGAAAGATCTCAATACAATCGTAAATTCGTTTTCCAATACGCTTATTAATACCTATCACCCACGCATTAAATATCCAGAATTAAAAACACAGCCGGTTGAATTACTCAATGAACCTGAAAAATCATGAAATCGACATCATCAATGATGACAATTTAAATATCCCTTCAAACCTTGAAGACCTTGTAATCTCCATCCTCCACGAAGAAAAGATTGTCGAGGAGAAGATAGTGACGATTAGTTTTGTTGATGAAAATGGTATGAAAGATTTATATCAACAATATTATGGCTATGCGCAATCTACGGACGTCCTGTCTTTCGTTGCCGGAGAAATCGACCCGTCCTCAGGGAAAGAAATTTTGGGTGACATTATTATTTGTTATCCATTTGTTGTTCAACAATCAAACAAACTTGGAAATCAACTATTTTCTGAGATTCAATTAATGGTGATACATGGGATGTTACACTTGCTGGGATATGACCACACCAGTGACGATCAAAAGTTACAAATGTGGCAGCGTCAAAATGATATTTTAAGGTCGAACAGAATAATGCTAAACCAATTACCTGAATGAAATTATTCAATTTTTTAATCAGACGGTTGAAGTCCTTCGTTCCAGCTTCTCAGGGATTATTTTATATCCTTAAACATGAAAAAAACACCTGGATTCATCTGGTAGCATCAGTAATTGCGATCATATTCATATTTTTGTTCAAATTAAATTATATTGAAGCCCTCTTCTTTATCTCTGCCATTTTCTTTGTTTGGATAGCAGAAATATTCAATTCCGCCATTGAATATATACTCGATTTTATCCATCCAGAGCAGGATCCTAAAATTAAAATTATCAAAGATATCTCTGCTGCGGGTGTACTTTTGGCAGCTCTCTACGCTCTGATCGTAGCCTTGATCATTCTTTTAGCGTGAATATTTCCACCAATAAATTAACTAAGACCAAGCCTGAGTTCGACTTATAAATATTCCCGTAGATTATGTTCAACAGCATAAGCGGCAGCTTCAGCACGATTAGATACGCCTAGTTTCGACAGGATGCTGCTGACATAATTTCTGACTGTTCCTTCGCCCAGGAATAAATTCTTTGCAATTTCCCTGTTTGTTTTGCCTTCCGAGACTAATTGTAAGACATGCTTTTCCTGCTGACTGAGGTTGGCAAACGCTGATGCTTCCTCTTCTTTTACAGCCCGACGAACTTCCTGAAAAACTCGCTGGGTAACAGCAGGATCTAGAGCTGCTTCGCCTCGACCGACCTGTTCAATAGCCCGGACTAAATCCTCGCCACCAATTTGTTTTAGAACATAACCAGATGCCCCAGCTCGAATGGCTGAAAACAACATTTCGTCTTCCGCATAAGAAGTGAGCATTACCACTTTTATATCGGGATAATTTTTTGTTATTTCTTCACATGCTTCGATTCCGGATGTACCGGGTAATCGTATATCCATTAGAACCACATCCGGCAATAACCGCGAAACTTTTTCAAGCGCTTCTTTGGCGGTTCCGGCTTCTCCAATTACTTCAAATTGAGGATTCCGATCTAATAATGACTTAAGACCTAAGCGGACAACCTCATGATCATCCACTAAAAGTATTCTTTGTTTTGACATGCAACTTCTCCTTATTCACCAATAATTAATGTGACGGGACAATGATCCGATCCTTCAACATCACCGAGGATGACAACATCATTTACGTCTTCCATGAGCGCATCGCTTACTAAAAAATAATCAAGGCGCCAACCAATGTTTCTTCTGCGTGCACCGAATCGGTAGGTCCACCATGTGTATTCAACTTTATCCGGATAAAGCTCCCGATATGCATCTTTAAACCCATTGTTTAAGTATTTAGTGATCATTTCTCTTTCTTCTGGAAGAAATCCACTCGTTTTAGCATTCTCTTTTGGATTGGCAAGATCAATTTCAGTATGAGCAGTATTAAAATCTCCAGTAATAATAATTTTTTCACCCTGCTGATGAAGCTGATTACATTCAGCCAGTAAAACCTCATAAAATGCAAGTTTATAATCGACTCTATCCTGGCCGCGTTGACCATTGGGAAAATAAATATTGTAGAGGTAGAAATCTTTATGCTTTGAACGAATCACCCGTCCCTCTTCGTCAAACTCCTCTACCCCCAATCCAAACCGAATTTCTTCAGGAGGCTCGTTGAAAAAAGATGCAACACCGCTGTAACCTGGTCTTTTCGCTGAATTTATATGGACAGTGATATCAGTCATCGTTAAAGCTTCTTCTGGAATTTGCTCAGAAAACGCCTTAATTTCTTGTATGCATAGAACATCTCTTTCGTGAGACAACGCCCACTCCACAAATCCTTTCTTTATCACTGCCCTGATTCCGTTTACGTTCCAAGTTGTAATTTTCATCGATTAGTTCTTTCCTTATGCTATGGTAAACTATATTATATTACGTTTCTGATAGTACCAATGGGAGTGCATAATGCCAAAAAAGATTGTCTACATTGAAGACGATTTGGAAATGACATATTTGATTAAGATGATTCTTGAAAGAAAAGACTATGAAGTAATTTCTACCAACGATGGTTTGGAAGGTTTTGCATTAATCGAAAGAGAATCACCAGATTTGGTTTTATTGGATCTGATGATGCCAAATATTGACGGGTGGGATATTTATCATCAAATTAAATCAAACGAAAATACAAGTCAGATACCAGTAATTATTATTTCTGCAAAAGCACAACCCATCGATAAAGTCTTAGGCTTGGAAATAGCCAAAGTAAACAATTACATAGGTAAACCTTTTAAACCTCAGGAATTGCTGGAAAGTATTGAATCAATTTTGAATTGATAATCTGGTGATGAAAAAAGCTTTAATTCGAAAATTGTCTGGAGATTTTGGGTCATTCGATCACTTGGAAGCCTGGTACTTTGATAGTTTTTTGAACCGCTTACAGGGGTTAATGTTTAAGAAAAATTTATTAAGTCATCAAGCTGGTCTATTTATCAATAAAAATGAAAATAGACTTGATTCCGCAATTCACATGTTATTTATGAATTTTGATATTGCCGTGTTTTGGATTGATCGATTAAATATAATCGTCGATAAAAGAATTGCAAAAAAATGGGGCTTGGTTTATTATCCTGAGGTAAAAGCTTTGAAAATTCTTGAGACGCATCCAGAGCTTTATGATAAATTACAAATTGGAGACACAATTATTATTGAAAACTTTTAGATTTCTTTATTTACTTTTGTTCGCAATCGTTTTGGCAATTCCCTCATCATCAATTTCCGGACAAACCAAGAATCCAGCTTACCCCGTTTATATTGTCCAGCCTGGAGACACAATCAACGTCATTGCAATAAAATTTGATGTCAGTGCCGAGGATATCATAGCCGCGAACAGTATTACTGATCCAAATCTACTAAGTGTTGGTACCCAGTTATTTATTCCAGGTATTGAAGGAGTTTCTGGAATTCTCACCTACCAGGCAGTATCAATTGGCGAAAACCCTGATACATTATCCAGAATATATCAAATTCCGAAAGATGTTATTTTTCGTTTAAATCAAACCACGTCACCATCAGAATTTTATATAGGATCAAATGTGATCCTGGTAGAATCTCCTGAAAACTCATTCCTCAAATTTTCTTTAGCACCCGGAGACACATTATTCGAAGAAGCCGTTCGGGACAACACATCATATTGGGAGACGGTTTTTATCAATAATGTGGATGACCCCTGGATGATCCTACCCAATGAAACGGCTATAACAACCAGGACAACCAGTGAAACTTCAGAAAGCGCTATTGAATTTGTTGGTTTACCTTTAACCCAGGGTAAATCTGCAACCCTGCATGTCGAATCTGGAACTCCCGATATCATGGGCAGTATAGGCAACATTAAATTAAATTTTTTTCCAAACGATTCACACCAGTCCTCGATATTTGGAATTCATGCAATGCTGCCTCCAGGATTATATCCATTTCACCTGGAATACAACAATTCCGCCAATCAAAAGGTGGTGATTGATCAATTAATCCTCATTCAAAAAGGTTTTTATCCTCAGGACCCTCCACTTCAAGTTGATCCCAGCACTCTCGAGGAAGCATTCACAAAACCCGAGGATGATTTAATGTTAGAAGTCGTGTCACCATTTACATCCGAAAAATACTGGTCGGGAGTGTTTAATTATCCAGTCGATGAGCCAGTCTGTATCAAATCATGGTTTGGGAACCGCAGATCTTATAATGATCAACCATATAATCGATTTCATACCGGTGCAGATTTTGGGGTATGTGCCAATTTGAATATATATGCTCCAGCAGATGGAAAAGTTGTCTTCACAGATTCCTTGCTCACGCGTGGGAATGCTACGATTATTGATCATGGACTGGGAGTATATTCAGGCTTCTGGCATCAATCAGAAATCCTGGTAGAGGAAGGTCAATTGGTCAAAGCAGGTAACCTGATAGGATTAATGGGAAACACAGGTCGCTCAACCGGACCACATTTACACTGGGAACTGGTTGTCAACGGAATTCAGGTCGATCCTTTACCCTGGCTGGAGACTGTTTATCCGTGAAAACTGTTGATAGTAGTGTATAATGATACACGCAAATTTACACATAAGGAAAACAATCAATAAATGATCAAAACCATTGAAAAACAAAATAATATCTGGGGGAATTTCGAAGCAAATAATGATGATATTGACTTCATTTTTAACAAATTATTTGAAATTGAAACACCTACAAATACAACAGACCTCGTAAAAATCTTAATTCAGGAAAGAATTAGGTTAGAAATAATCCGGCGGGAAGGGATGGCTAAATCCAAAGGAGATATTTATTTGCCTAAGGATGACTTCCAAATTGGCCAAAAGTTAACTTTCCCAGCCTTAAATTACCAAAGTGGTGAAGTAGTGTCAATTCGAGAAGGTAATAATCCTGATATTGGTGATTTTTCGGTTATACAAATAAATTTCCGGAAAGGAGAATCAAAGGAGTTTGCATCAAACTTACCTGACCACGCTTTGAACCAAACTTTCATTGCTCTGGATGATGACTCTGATCTTGAATTTGATCATATTTTCTCCACTTATAAATCTGTTATTTCGGATTCTTTACTTGAAAAACTATACAACAATCAGGATTTGGTGCAAATTGCAGGTTTTTGGTTTCCAAGATCTTTATTAATAGATATTAATATCGGATATTTAAACCTGGCTGAAGCAGTTTTGGAAGTATCAAACGGTGGTCCCCTTTCCACACCAGAGATTATTGAGCAAATTGAACTGCCGACCGATTCAAATACAATGCTGACCGAATTTTCTCTTAATCTGGCTCTTCAGGAAGACCCACGCTTTGATGAGGTCGGTCCAGCAGGTGAAACAATGTGGTTTTTGCACCGTAGTGAACCCGAAAATGTGAGGAATCGACCGAAATTTCTTATTCCCGATAAGCAGAAGGTTTTTGATTACACAAAATATTCAGATTATCTTGCTCAAATGAATGCCGGCGTATTCGATGAACTCGAACATTCCAACATTGAGGAAAATGGATCCAATAATGGGGTAACGATCGCAGTAATATTTCCACACATTGTTTCCGGTACTTTGCCCTTAAGTAGCAATTTGGAAAAACTTTTCCCAACAGCCTACGAATCACCGCGTATTCGATTTACTTTCATAGATGGCGACACACAAGAAAATTTTGCAGGTTGGGTGATCCGGGAAAGCAAATATGTATATGGACTTGAAGAATGGTATGAGAAAAATAATGTTCTCCCGGGTAGTCTGGTACACATAAAACCTGGAAAAGCCGCCGGAGAAGTAATTGTCTCAATCGGGAAAAAACGCCCTACCAGAGAATGGGTAAGAACAGCCACCCTTAACAGCGACGGCAAAATTACTTTTTCGATGACCAAGCAACTGATCTCCACCGAATTCGATGAAAGAATGGCAATTGCAATATCCGAAAAAGATCAGATTGTAAACCTCTGGGAGAAATACCTGGCCGTCCCCGCAGAAAAATTGGTACCTACCTTTGTCAGAGAATTAGCAAAATTAAATCCTCAAGGACACGTACACGCTCAGGAATTGTATGCAGCTTATAATATCGTAAAAAGAGTATCCCCCAGTTATGTATTGCATCTACTGGAAAACAGTACTGAGATTGAGCATCTAGGTGATTTATATTTCCGTATCAAAATTTAGAACAAATTAAGTTAAGGCATTGAGGATGAATGATATAAAACGATACAGTATTATAAAACCCACACTTGATACCCCTTTCCATATTGATTTCGATTGGTGGAAAAACCATGATCAAAACTGGAGAGTGTATCTCCACAGTTTTTTATGTGATGAACATCGTGAGATTTATTCTAATGAAGAAAAATCACCAAAAATTGATTGGGTTGATCCTATATCAGCAGAAGTTTTAATTGTGGATGGAATTCAACACACTTTAATGGATCATTGTGCAAAACAACCAGATTTTGTAGAAAAACACACAACCATTGTAAATGTTGTCTTTGGAATTTTCCTTTCGAATGGAAATAAACCCTTAACGCCAGAGCAATTAAGTAGTATAACTGGCAAGGCTGCGATGACAATTCTGAGAACTTTCTCCGGCCCACAGGTTTATCGCGGAATTCGCCCACTCTAAAAATAATGCCCCTGTAGCTCAATGGACAGAGCACCAGCCTTCTAAGCTGTTGGTTGAGGGTTCGAATCCCCCCAGGGGCGCTATCATTTTTACAGTCAACCAATTCGCTTGTAGCCAGACTCCCTATAAGATTCTTATACAAGATGGTTTTGGTATTTCTGCAAAACTATGATAAATTTTAAACAAGGTGAAATCTTTTTTCATCTAATATCAAATTTTTAAGAAGTTTAATTATGATAACCAACTCAAGTAATTGGCGACCACCTACCGATGTTTATGAATCTGAGGATTGCATCATTGTTAAAGTTGAAATTGCAGGTATGTCTCAGGAACGATTTGAAATAACGTATTACAAGAATACTCTCAATATTTCGGGTTGCAGATCAGATGAAATTTCGACAAAGAAAGCTTTTCACCAATTAGAGATTGGGTATGGGGAATTTTCAACTTCCATTGAAATAAACATTCCCATTCAGGTTGATAAGGCAGAAGCTAATTATCAAAATGGCTTCTTGATCATCCATTTACCAAAATCGCAACCCAGAAATATACAGATTAAATAGAGAAAAGAATGACAGAAGATATAAAAAACAAAGATGAAAAACAAGAGAATAACGACGAAACCGATTCCCTAGAAAATGAACAGGTCTCTCAAATCAAAGAAATCCAAACCAACTATTCTAATCCAGCTAATGTAGAATTACCGACCACACTCCCCATTCTTCCCCTTCGTGGTCTGGTTGTTTATCCGTTTACAGCAGTGCCTTTGACAGTTGGACAACCGCGTTCGATAAAATTAGTAGACGAGGTCATGTCCTCTGATCGAATGATTGGATTGGTAGCAGCGAAACAACCCGAAATCGAAAATCCTGGACCAGAAGATCTTTATACTGTTGGTACTGCAGCAACAATTCACCGCATGTTCCGGGCACCAGATGGAACCATTCGCTTAGTGATTCAAGGGATCGCGCGCTTCAAAATAAATGAATTTATTCAACACGATCCCTACCTGCAAGCAATCATTGAACCTCATCCCGAAATAAATGCATCTTCAATAGAAGCAGAAGCCATCGCTCGCAATGTAAGAGATCAATTTCAGCATATCGCCGAGATGATACCTTCCATTCCAGCTGAATTAGTTGCATCCATAACTTCTATCCAGGATCCTTTACAAACCGCTTACACGATTGCCAATTTCCAGAGAATGGAACTGGAAGATGGGCAAAATTTATTGGAATTAGACTCCTCACTCGATAAATTAAAAACGCTGGTAACCATTTTACTTCGCGAGAGCGAAGTTCTCGAACTTGGTCAAAAAATCCAGAATGAAGCACGGGAAGAGATTGATAAAGTCCAAAGAGAATATTTTCTCAGAGAACAATTAAAAGCCATTCAGAAAGAATTAGGCGAAGGGGATGAACAATCCGCAGATATTGATGAATTCAGATCGAAGATTGCTTCCGCGAACATGCCAGAAGAAGCTGAGAAATTGGCCAAAAGAGAGCTCGATCGACTATCCAGGTTGCCTACTGCAGCAGCTGAATATGGTGTAATTCGAACTTTCCTTGAATGGCTGGTAAGTCTTCCCTGGTCAACAACAACCATCGATAATTTGGACATTCAACATGCCCGCGAAATACTGGATAAAGATCATTATGGATTGGAAGATGTAAAAGAACGCATCATTGAATTCCTTGCCGTACGAAAATTACACAAAGAAAGAGGAGATATCCAGGACCAGGCTCTTATCGATGAAATAAGACGTGATCGGGAAGGTGTGATCCTTTGTTTTGTGGGACCTCCAGGCGTTGGTAAAACTTCACTCGGAAAATCCATCGCCTCCGCTCTGGGAAGAAAATTCGTTCGCATTTCATTAGGGGGTGTTCGGGACGAGGCGGAGATTCGCGGCCACCGGAGAACCTATATCGGGGCTATGCCAGGCCGGATCATTCAATCTATTCGCAGAGTGGAATCCAAAAACCCGGTCTTCATGCTCGATGAAATTGACAAATTAAGTTCCGATTTTAGAGGAGATCCTGCTTCTGCTTTATTAGAAGTATTAGACCCGGAACAAAATTATGAATTTCGAGATAATTATTTAGAAGCCCCCTTTGATCTTTCACAGGTTATGTTTATAACCACAGCCAATCAACTCGGAACCATACCAAGCCCATTATTGGATCGTATGGAGGTTATACACCTGGCAGGCTACACGGAAAACGAAAAGCTGAACATTGCTAAAAAATACTTGATTCCCCGTCAATTGAGAGAAAATAGTTTGCTCGATGACGAAATCGAATTTAGCGATGAGGCAATTCATACCATTATCCGTATGTATACCAAAGAAGCTGGCGTCAGGAATCTTGAGCGAGAAATCGGTAATATTTGCCGGAAGATAGCGACGAGAATAACCGAAGGAAAGAATAATACTGTAGAAATTAATTCTTTAACAGTCAGGGAGTTATTGGGGAAACCCAAATATTTTGAAACTGAAGAAATTATACGGCGCACTTCATTCCCTGGTGTTGCCACAGGATTGGCGTGGACACCTGTCGGAGGAGATATTCTGTTCATTGAAGCAACCAAAATGCCGGGTAATAAATCATTCATGATCACTGGTTCCATCGGAAAAGTCATGCAGGAATCTGCCCAAATTGCATTATCCCTCCTGAGGAGCAAAGCGTCTGATTTAAAAATTGACGCGAAATTGTTTTCGAAAAATGAAATTCATTTACATGTTCCTGCTGGTGCACAACCAAAAGACGGTCCATCAGCGGGTATTACAATGTTTACCGCCCTGGCATCCTTGTTTACTAATAATTTGGTGAAACCTGATTTGGCAATGACAGGAGAGATTTCGTTAAAAGGTCAGGTTCTGCCCGTAGGAGGGATTAAAGAAAAAGTTCTGGCAGCTCACCGGTCCGGGATTAAAACGGTCCTTTTACCCAAACTGAATGAACTTGATTTTGAAGACATTCCTGAAGAAGTCAAAAAGTCAATAGATTTCATATTCGTCGATACAGTTGATGAAGTGCTTGACATCGCGCTCGAACAAGATAATACTAAAAAAGAATAAAATTTCCCATTTGATTAATTCACCCTAATTTGGAGTACTTTTGACAAAAATAACCAACCCAACTAAAAACCATTGGTATAACATGGATTTACATATTCATTCAGCTGCCTCAACGGATTATCAACAACCTGAATATGACCTTCTGGATATGTTGAAGAAAGCTGAAGAAAAAAATCTGGATATTATAGCTATAACAGATCACAACACAATTTCCGGTTTTAAACGTATGCAGGAAGAAATTTCTCAGTTTGAAGCCTTATTGAAATTAAACAGAATCCTTCCTGCAGAAAAAATTAGACTGGATGAGTACCATCGTCTTTTAAAAAAGATTCTGGTCCTACCCGGCTTTGAATTCACCGCAACCTTCGGATTCCATATTTTAGGTATTTTCCCGCCCGATACACCTGTTCGAGAAATTGAACACTTGCTGTTATCCCTGAAAATTCCCCCTCATCTGCTAGATGATGGCTCCCAAAATGTTGGTGCTACCACCGATGTAATCTCTGCCTATCAACAAATACATGAACATGGCGGTCTTGTCATTGCAGCTCATGCAAATTCATCCAATGGCGTAGCTATGCGCGGATTTAACTTTGGCGGGCAAACAAAAATTGCCTATACGCAAGATGAACATCTGCATGCATTGGAAGTTACTGATCTGGACCAAACCGGCAGAAGAACGACTGCTCACTTTTTTAATGGAACCAAACCGGAATATCCTAGAAGAATGCATTGCATTCAAGGTTCCGATGCACATCGCTTAACATCAGACCCCACGCGAAAAAAGAATTTTGGCTTGGGTGAAAGAACGACCGAAATCCTGCTGAGCGAAAAAACATTCGAGGCCATCGTCAACGTTTTCAAAGGGAACGATTTCTCGCGCACCCGGCCTAGAAAAGAAATTTCTGAACCAGTTTCCAATTTTTTGTTTAATGCGCTGGAAGAAGGACCGAATATTATCCAGGATTTTCACGAAAGTATGACCGTTCGTGGCGGTAAACTATATGCGATCCTCTCTGATATTTGTGCATTTACCAATACGAATGGTGGGACACTCTATGTAGGTTTAAATTCAGACCTAAAAGTTCCTGTTGCTGGCGTCCCTGATGTTGAGAAAAATATTAAATCAATCGAAAACGAGATTTCAAATCGTATTAGTCCCCCCATTCAATGTGAATTTGACACACATGAATTTAAAAAGAAAAATATTATTCGAATTCTCATCCCCAGAGGTGAAGATCCTCCCTACGCATTGGATGATTATAAGATTTATATTCGGGAAGAGAATGAAACAAACCTTGCAGTTCGTGATGAAATTGTAGGACTTGTTCTAAGGGGAAAAAGCCGCAATTTAGTGCCAGTAGCACCTGTAGTGGATGATGGAGACATTTCTTCTGAGAAAACCTCTGATTATCGAGATGGAGAATCCACATCTATTGAACCAAAAACCGGCATCGAATTATATCCACCTGAAGAAAGAAAAGGCACCCTATATTTCGCGGTCAAAGATTTAAGAAATGGAAATGTGGTTACCAATGTAACGCAAAAATCTGCACGAAGATTATGGCAATATGCAATTAGAAGTTATCTGGAGAAAAAAGATAACCAAAACACCCAATCCATCAAGTGGTTTGGTAATTATGGATTATTAAGAAAATATAAAGCCAGATACAATGTTAATTACGATCTGGTATATAAAGATAATGGTAATTTCCGTTTTTTTTATGGTGTCAATGCCAACGGTCTTCACGGTGAATGGAAGACAATTGCAGGCGAATTAGATGATGATGATTAACAACAATTGTGTTTCCGTGCTCATCGTTTCCGATCGATCTTCAACTGGGGAACGTCAAGATAAATCCGGACCTGTCATTCTTAAACGCCTGGAAGAAAATGGATATTTAATCCACGAATATAAGATCGTCCCGGATGAAAAAGAACAAATTATTCATGCACTTTCGCAATGGTCAGAGGAAAAAGTCCCGCTCATCTTTACCAGCGGTGGAACAGGATTTGCACCGCGCGACATAACACCTGAAGCAACCCTCGCAATCATTGAAAGAGAAACACCGGGAATATCTGAGTATTTGCGTTATAAAAGCTTTCAAATCACTCCGCATGCTGCGCTCTCCAGAGCAGTCTCCGGAATAAAAGATCAATCTTTAATCATTAATTTACCGGGTAGCCCTAAAAGCGTATTGGAATGTTTAGATTTTCTGTTACCGGTTCTTCCACATGCAATTGAATTAATATTGTATGACCCCGGGTCAGAAAATAATCATTAACGAAATGGGTTATACATTTCTGCATTGACTGGAAGAAATTTCAATTTTCGTCGTCAATTCAAATTTCATGTGAGGGAAACCGACTCTAATACACCTGAGATCGAATCGCCATAACTGATTGAAATTCCAGATATATTTCCAAATTCAATTTCATTTGGATCGGTACCATCGGGCGTAAAACTATCTCGATTTACCTGAATGACAATCGGTTTCAATCTTCTGCGGACCAGGATTTCGGTACACAATTGAATGGTTTGGGTACTGGCAGGTGAAACAATCACCACAGCACTTCCACGTGCAATTTGCGTGCTTAATGTTTCGATCACCTCATTGATTTGCATCCTGCCCCGTCCTTCAAAAAAAGCCATTGTCTCCAATATTTTTCCGAGCTGGCGGCTTCCTTTTTCAGTGGGTAGGACTGTCAGAATCGAATCCGCGCATGCCAGACCTACTGCTTTATCGGCATCAATGAAATAGGAAGCAAGTGAAGCAGAGATGCTGATAGCATATTCAAAGGTACTCCTCGGTAATTTAAAAGCTTTTTTGTTCTTGAGTGCCCAAAATGTGTCAGCAAATTGGACATCCTCTACTTCCAGCGTGTAGAAATTTGCTTCAGCATTGCCATCTACAACAATCCAGACATCACCCTGTGGATCCTGATCAAATTCTTTAACCATAAATTTATCGCTTTTAGCGCTCGATTTCCAATCAATTCGGTTCAAGGGATCTCCAGGTTGGTATTCTCTTACACCGGAAGCAAAGGATGTCGCCTCTAGACTTTTTTGGCGAATTGCCCTCCCCCCCTGAATATTCCCAGGAGGTTCAGGAAATCGGTTGATATTTTCAATATACGGTAAAACAATTAAATGATTTTCAGAAGGGATTTGTTTTTCAGAGAGAAACATGCCAAAAGGATCACCAGATCTCAGGATAGTTGGACCTAAAACAAATGCTCCTCTTTTCGTGAGGATGGTTCTGGCATTGTAAAAACGATTCTTCTTCCCACCGATACCTGAAATCACTTTTGAACCTGTTTTCCCCGGCAAATTACTCATATCCTCAATTTCCACCCACAATCTAGCATACCGAACAGGATTAATCAGTTCGAAGGTTTCCTCAAAAACATTTCCAACTTGATGGCGTGAAAGTCTTTGAGTTCTCAAAATGGTAAGCTTTCTCACTGAAATGTAAGTCCAAAACCAATTGACAATCAGAAAAAGAGTCCCCAAAACTGTTATGCGGACGAAAATATCCTGTGCATCTGGAAATGGAGAATACACATTTGTGTACCAGATCATAAAAGATGAAAATGCGATGATGACAATGGCGAACCAAAATATTTTTCGAACCTGCATCAAGAATCAATTCCCTCGAAAATCCCCACCAGGTACATGTACATCCAATAATACCTCAGCAATAATTTGATCCGCTGATAAATTTTTCAACCTGGCAGAAGGATTAATCACCAATCGGTGTCCCAGCACAAATTTTGCAAGACTTTTCACGTCATCAGGTAAAACATAATCCCTGCCCAATGCAGCAGCCTTCGCCTGACTCACCCGGTATAAACCTAAACTTCCTCTCGGGCTGGCGCCAAGATATACATCATTGTGATCTCTGGTGGCTCTGGTCAATTCAACAATATATCGTTTAACTGCTGCTGAAACATACACATATTTGATTGCTTCCTGCATGTCAAGGATTTCCGCACTGCTGACAACTGTCTGTATCTTCTCAATTGGATGTTTTAATTGTTGAAGTTCAAGAATTTCTATTTCATTCGCAAATCCTGGATATCCAATCCGTATTCTCATCATAAAACGATCTAATTGTGCTTCTGGTAATGGGAATGTACCTTCATATTCAATTGGGTTTTGGGTGGCAAGCACCATAAAAGGTTGTGGAATGGGGTGTGTGATCCCGTCAACGGTTGTTTGTCTTTCTTCCATAGATTCTAGCAAAGCTGATTGTGTTTTTGGAGTGGCACGGTTAATTTCATCTGCCAGCACAATTTGAGAAATTATTGGACCCGGTCGAAATTCAAATTCCCGGGAATTTTGATTGAAAATAGAAACACCGGTAACATCGCTTGGCAGCATATCTGGTGTAAATTGAATGCGATTAAACGTACATCCCAGGGATTTCGCCAGGCTTTTAGCCAGCATCGTTTTTCCAACACCGGGGACATCATCAATCAGTAAATGACCTTGACCCAATAAAGTTATAATAACCAGATCAAGAACTTCATCTTTTCCAATAATCACTGTTTTTAAGTTATTTAATAATTTTTCATAGAAAACTTTAACATCGGTAACAGTACCAACACCCATGGTTAACTCCTAAAATCCGTTGAATTCATTAATAATAACTTGTTATCCAGTGATTTTCTACGATTTGGATAACTTCTTCCATATCAACAAGATGAAAAGAGTGATGAGAGATAAACTGAACCCTACCCGGAAACTCTGCGGATTGAAAATTAAGGCCAGGCTATGCTGCCCTGCGGGAACGTATATACCCTGAAACAAATAATCAACTTCTTCAATTGCAAGTTCTTCTTCATCCAATATCGCTTTCCATCCGGGATACCAGTTTTGTCGTATCACTATCCAACCTGGTGTTTCTGACGTGTAATGGACGGTAATAGAATTCATGGAAGTCATCGTAAAATTGATTTGAGCAGGCTCAAGCTCCAAAGTCTCAGGTGAGTAAATCTGTGAAGTATCATTAACAAATATGCATCGATTATCCGAATCTTGAACCTCTGCATGCAAGAGACTATTTAATGGATTGTCTTCATCTATTAACGTGCTGCATCCATACCATTGGATGAGATCTTCAGGTGTCACCGTTTGTTCGGATAGGAAATTCGTACTGGTTGGATCAATACTGATCATCGTATTCACACCTACCAGGGAAATAACCGAATTCAGATCCTCGCTGGATAAGCTATTTAGCCATTGCCAAAATTTTGTAAACTTTTCTGGCTGTAAGGGATCAAAATTATTAATCATTGCATAGCGATGATTGAGTAAATTTGTGTCCGGGAGAAAATTGGGTTGTATTTTATTAAAATCTAATATAGATTGTAAGCGATCCGGTCGAAAAAACACGTTGAACTTCAAGAAATCTTCATCTTGTGCACTGATGAACACCCGTCCCGGTTCAGCAGTAAATGGCTGCTGATTGATGTCCGGGAAAATTGTAAAAGATTGAAAATTCTCCCATAGCAAATTATGAAATAAAAGATCGCCAATAACGATGATCCCAAAGATCAATTTAATGATCGAGATTCTAATCCAGGAATTATCCTTAACCAAAGTCAGAATTCCAAAAATAAGCCCTAGAATGCTTGCAATCAATACACTCATGATAAGGTCATTGGGAAGTTCTTGCTGGAAGACTTTTCCATAAAACGATATCAAGAAAAGAGTACCGAATATCACTAAGATGATCATCGTCTTTTTATTATTAAATTTCGATAGTATCCACACATCAACGCCATAACCAAACAAGATACTGAAGGCAAAGAAATAAATGATCAGGAATCTAACAGGCGCCTGAAAGAGATCAAAAGTAGGGATATTCTGGTAAAGAAATGGGAATAACGGAAAAAACTTTCCCAATGAAAACAGAATTGAAAACACCAGTAAAGCGAAGAATAATGCGATCGTCTTTTTTTGATTTTCAGAAGTCTGTTTCCTGCGTGTCTTCCAAAGTAATACCCATACTAGAATGATCATTGTGATGACAGGGAATACACCGCTGTATAAGTTTTCTTCCCAGAAGTTGCCACCGCTCAGAAAGCGACCTGTATTTGGATTTCCCCAAAAATTACCGAATAAAATTGTCAACAATCTGGCTGGCCATAACGAAAGGCTGACTGCAAAATCATAACCAACCTCACTACTACGTTGAGATTGCATTAAGAACTCTGCTGTAGGCACTATTTGAACAGCTGAAATCAAAAATGCAATCAAACAAGCAGACAGGAAAGCTAATAATTTCTTGATCTGGGTATAAAAGGTTTCATATTCGTAGGCTATTACAAAAATTCCCCCAAGCAATATTGTGTAGTAAGTAGTTTGAGCATGCCCTGATAATAATTGCAGCGCCAGAAAAAGGCTGAGTCTCATTAATTTTGGTATTGAACCTTGCTGAGAGAATGATTTCAACTGCAAACACGAAAATATTATCCATGGCAGCCAGGCGTAAGCCCATACCATACTGATAAACGTTAATCGGGTGAGAATGTACCCACTTAATGCGAAAACAATACCTCCCATCAGCTGAGCAAACCGGCTTTTCTCGAAATGCTCCAGGATCCGCATGATTCCTAATCCACTGATGAATAAATGCAAGGGAATTAACAACGTGACGCCAATGGCTAATCCCTCAATGCTGCCAATCAGATAAAAAATCAATAACAACCAGTTAATCGGATAAAAAACAGCCGACTGGTAATTGGCAATGAAAGGAACCCCCATTCCATTGTATGGATTCCATAATGGCCAATGACCACTAAGTATGGAATCGAAGAAAAATTGGTACCAGGGAATAAACTGTAAAGAAGCCGTGCCCCAATAAATAACCTTCCCGAATAGCAATAGAACCACAAAAGGGAAAAATATAACCAAAAATAAAATTAATTTATATTTATTTTTCATCCCAATAATATTATTAATCATCAACTTTTAACACCGTGTAATCGCTATTTTCATACGTTTGGATGATTTGATCAACGGGGATTTGCATCTTTATCTTAGCGCTATCTTTATCCTTTGGAACAATAATAAATTTAATATTGAATGGCTCAAAGAAATCCTGAGTTTGCAATTGGGTAAGTTCACCCTGATAAAATTGATCCAATTTTTCAGTAATCTCACTCAAATTTTTACTCTCAGGACCATGCCCCGTTATGACTTTGACTGGAACATAGACCGGTAATAAATTGCTTTCATCAAACGGTGCGATGATAACATCCCCAGGGGTCACTTTGTTTTGCAAATAATTGCCAACATCAATGATTGATTGAGGCGAGTAAATTGGAGCAGCTATGTGTTGCACGGTTTGAACGGAACCAATTATAAATAGCAAGTTGGATAGGACAAAAACAGCAAAAAGCAGAATTTTATTATTTCGTTTCCGGTTGGACATCATATATATACCAATATAAATGCTAAAACATAACCAGACTCCCTCGGTCAACCTCCTTTGGATATTAATTGGAAAATATATCAAAACCGGGATGAGAAGTATCCAGATATTCACAAACAATTGATGATTAATCTTCTGACTCAAACCTTTTTTATAGACCAGAAGCAAAATAAGTACCCCCAGTCCATAAGCCAATACGTAATCAATGAAAGGTGGGGAAATAATCCGATTTTGATCTTGCCAGGTTGATAAATAAGGATCGAACAAGAAAGAGAAAAAATTATAAAAAAATAATGGTGCAGAAGGGATTATCCAGATAAAATATTTTTTAATAAATAAAGCGAATGATTTTTCTCTAATTGATTTAACCAGCAAAAACACACCCATTACGAACCAACCGATGAACAAATTTATTGGTTGAAAAATGCCGCTGAAGAATAACCAAATCCCACTGAACAAAACCGATTGTTTAGCAAAATTAGTTTCCTCCACCACTAATAATGTTCTGAAGGCTTTATAAAGAAATGCCCTGCCAAATAATAAATGCGGTAAGCTAAATACCGATAAATACCCAAAAGTTTCTGGCGAATAAAATTCGAGAGGCAAACGATTTTGAACCAAACCCGGAAAAATTATCGCTAACCATCCTAACCCACCACCAAAAATCAACAGGACAGTAACCAGCAATGAAGTATTTTTATCCTTTACGAAGATGGAGCTAAATCGAAATGTTTCAAAGATAAGAAAAACAATACCTGCCCAACGAAACAAGTGAAATATTAAAATCAATTGAAGGGTCTGCTCCGGCTGACCAGCCAACTTCCCTAATAATAAGTATGGAAAAAATGCGAAGAATTCCATTTGTGAATAGGCAGTGTAAGGAGTGGTAAATAACCACTTACCACTTGCCCCCATCATCATCTTGGCTAAATAGGAATTTCCATCCCCAACCCCGATAATAAAGCCACTAAATTTATTAAAGTCATTTTGCAAGGAAAAGCCCAGCCAATAAGGAATGCTGGTAATGACAATAACGACCATTGAGAAAATGATCAGGATTTTATTTTCACGAATGAATTTCATATCCATGTTTCCGGTGCGAAAAGAATAGATATAAAGCACATGACAGCCATAGTAAATTCTGGATGATCAGACTAATAATTACATTTTTTGGTCGAAATACCATTCGAAGCTCATGGGGGCCTTTAGATATATTCATTAACCGAAAGAGAGATTCGCTTTCCAATTCACTTTGTTGACCATCAATAAAAATTTGCCATCCAGGATAATTGATCTCACTGATTTTAAGGTTTCCACCACAACTTTCAAGATCAAGAATGACCTCATTTGGGGAATATTTCTTGATCAGATAATTTAATTCCTTTTCCGGGCAATTTTCTAACATCAGGTAATGATCTTTTTCCCCAATTTCATAAACATACTGATCCGAGATGGTTTCGTAATCACCTACATCACAGTCCGTCAGAGGGAAAGACGATATGACATATTTTGTATTTAATTCCTGCAACATATCTTTATTTGGACATTTTCCTATATTATCTTTTTCAGGATTTCCATTTTCAAATCTTGGCAAAGTCACCGAATATTTGTCGACGGCTACTCCGGATGCTTCGCCAAAAAAATCAACATATCGTTGCAATTGAAGTGGGTCAACGCCATTCACCTGATGAATACCAAAAAACGAACCTTGTTCCTGAGAAATACTATAAGAGGGTGTGTATACACGAAAATTTGGTTTGAGATTTGATAACTTTGAAATTAAATCATTCTTTTCATAAATAACTGTTTTGACAGGGATGAAATTTAAACTGGAAAAATTCACAAAGGACAGGTCAATCGTTAATATCAAAAATAAAATTGTTGTCAACATGAATGGTTTGTATGAATGGGAAAGCAATAATAATAAAATTATAAAACTACTTGAAAAAATAATAATCGACCAGATTAAATTTTTCGAAATATCTTTGGTAAGAATAATTGAACCGAAAGAGAATAAAACAACAAAAATAAATATTGGAAATAGAAAGACAATTCTGTTTAATCGATATTGGACTTTTTCAAGATGAATTATGTCGATAACCATCGCTGAAATGATGGACAAGGCAATGATGAATGGAAATAGAAAACGGGAAGGCACCCGCAATAAAGAAAAGCCAGGCAACTCATAAATGAAACGCATACCGGGAATATTTTCACCTAAAGAAAATATGACTGAGATGAACAGTAAAACATACCACTTCCGGATATGGTTATTTTGTTTATAAAGAAACAATCCCAAAATAGACAACATTATGATGACTGCGCCTGGATATACTCTGGTTTCGGCATTGCCTTCAAAAAAAGGAAAAAACAAATTAAGAAAATCCAAAAAAGACATGGAAAAAATCAATTGATCATTCGGTGATAAACCAGCCCGATTTGAATAGTTCAAGTATTGCAGAAGAGGGAACCAGGTAGTCATTGAGGTCAGCAAACCAATACTCAAAGCCGTGCCCACAAATTTTGACAATTCTTTTAAATTGATTCTTTTGTCAGCTAACAAAACACACCAAACCAAAAACGCTGGAATTGACCAACGTAAATCAGCAAGCAGGATCAGCCCCCAAAAAAATCCATTTACAATACCGATTCTCAACCCTTGCTTCTGTAACTTAAATTTACTGGTGAAATAAAGTAACCACGGCGTCCAGGATATTGCATAAATCAATGAAAGATGACCAGCGCCTAAATGGGCATAAATTTTTGTCGAAAATACGAAACCGATACTGCCGATCATGGAGCCGATTATTGATGTATTCAGGGATCTTAAAAAGTAATACATCCCGTAAAGACCAATCAAGAGGTGCAGCAAAAGCGTCAGGTTTATTCCGGCTGGCAAAGGAAAAAGTAATGCCAACCACCCGGGGAAGTACCATAACCCGGAAAGTGGATTTGCAGCAAATGGATACCCAGAAAAAATAAGATTAGACCATAAAGGTACTTGTTGATGTTGGAGGATCGTTTTTTGTATATATAAAAGATTTGGATAATGTGTGATGGGAATATCCGAAAAAGTTGAACTTCCCAAATAAATAAAATCATTTAAATTCAAAATAATATTTATATTACCCATCAAAAATATCACAAACAAAATGATCAAGGACTTTTTTGTTTTCAATTCACAACCTGAAATATAGCTATATTTCTTGCTTCATACATTATTTCCATTGTACTGGTAATAGTCGGGCAGCTATTTCTGGTGGTTTCGTATTCACAAAAAATATAATCTACTTTATATTTTTTGATCAGATTCCAGGATTGCTCTTCCGACAGATTATTTGCCCAAAAATCATCAACATCCTTTTTTGTTTGCTCAGCATTGATGCTCTCAAATGGATGCCCATAGACTACTTTAAAATTTGCTAAAGCTGGAATAATACGACCATTATCTTCGGTAGCTAAAACAATGGATTTGTGAGAACCTTTTGAAGATAACCACTCTGTTGCTTCAAGGATATTCTCTTTGTAATAAAATATTTGATCCTGATGATTGATTGCGTTCAAACTTCCTGAGAAAATCAGTAAACTGGAAGGTAAGCTCAACCCAATCAAAGCATAAATCAATATTGTTTGTTTTTTATGTGGGAACTGTTTGTAAAAATCACCTAATAATTTCCAAAAGACGATCGCAAGTGGTAAATAATAACCTGCCAAAAAGCGTCTTTGTAGATTAAAAGGTACATACGCCATCAATAATCCAAAAAATATCCAGAATATTAAAAGATACAATGATTTTTCAACAAGAATTTTCCTTTTCCAAAATATGAATAGAAGGATAAAAACGCCAATTAATAAGGGGGAAAAAGAAAAAAGCAGGTTTAACAAAGATGGTGTTTGAGTGACGTTTTGGGTATTCCAATTATTCAGGATTGGATCAGCGCGAATGGTTAAATACTGATAGGCACCAATTATTCCGACAGGAATCCCAAATACGATCAGATTGCTGATGCTTTCCTTCGAAAATTTCTGCACCAAAATAACATTCATCAGAAAAACAAAACCCATAATGATCGCAGAAAATGGTGAGATACTAACAAGTATTGTGCTGAGAATAAAGATGAGGATTGTATTCCATATCCCAAAATAATTTCTTAGAATAATTTGCAGCAACATTACAAATATTAACAAGGACAGAATAAAATGTGGATTTGAAAGGGAGGATAAGAATACAAAAGCCTCAGCTACCCAAAAATCCAAGGGTAGGTCTCCGGACAAAAAATATATCCAACCCAATCCACCCCCAAATAACAGTGAGATAAATGCGCCTTTAAAAAATATATCCTCATTGTTAAAGACAGATTTTAAGATTTCGAGAAGTGAAAAAAATAACAAGATAGCAAATAAAATTCGAAAAAATTGATAAATAATCGGAATGCTGATCCCTAAAATCCTGGAAAGGTGACCAAAAAAGAGATAAAGAGTAAAAATGTAAATATCATTGTTTGTTTCCGCAGAATAGGGCAAATTAAAAGCCCACTCACCGGCGGCGCCTTGCTGCATTTTTGCATAGTAACTATATCCATCGATCGGATTGAAAATTAATCCAGAAAACAGAAGCTCACCGGTTGAATTTCTGTATCCCAATATTACCGGAAATAATAGAATAAAAATCCAGATAATAAAAATAATTAGCTTCCATTTTTTCATCATTTCGAAGTATACAGCAAGCAAAATAAAAGCACAAACTTATCATCGCCTCGTTTACTTGCCATTCCACCCATCACATTCTATAATCCCTAATATGAATCAAAGGACATTCCTCTACCAATTACAATTGCTCGATCTCGAACTCGACAAGAATGAGAAGAGATTATCGGAAATTAATGAGATTATTTCATATTCTCAGGATGTCAAAGAAATTGAACAGATTGTCGCGGAAATTGAGTCTGAAAAGAAAAAGTGGCAAACCAAATTAAAAAAAATAGCAGATGAAGCCCACATCATTCAGGAAAAAATAAAAAACGGTGAGAAATCTCTTTATGATGGATCTATTAAAAATCCAAAAGAGCTTCAGGACGTTAATATTGAAATTGATTCTTTGAAAAAGAGATTGTTAGTTTTAGATGAGCAGCAATTGGAGATCATGTTCTCCATAGAGGAATTAGATAATCAAATTGATGTCCATAAACAATCTTTGGATATTCTCAAAAAAGAAAAATCTGCTGAAAAAGAAATTCTGTTAGCTGAAGCAGGTGAAATTGAAAAATCAAACAGGAGGATCACAATCGAAAAAGATCCTATCCTGTCCCAGATTGAGGATGAATTTTTTAATATTTATGAAAAATTAAGAAAATCAAAAAATAAGATAGCTGTTTCGTTAATCATGGATAATGCATGCTCGATGTGTGGGAATGGACTACCTCCCATGGAAGTTCAGAAAGCCAGGAGTTCCGCCGACGAAATTTTCTGCTCGGTCTGTAAACGATTTCTGTATTGTGGATGATCTAAATGCTGAATTGGCTGAAAAATTTTCAACTTGAGAGAATCTCCTTTTTCATTGGTTTTTTAAGCGCCACAATTCTCTGGTTTTTAATTTCGAAATTAAAAATCTGGATACCTGATATTAAACCCTATCTCCAAAAAATTGTTAAAAACCTTAAGTCGCAGCAATCAGCGGGTATTCAGAACGCAGTACTAACGGAAGCATACACCAGAGCTCAATCCAATCATCTGGCTAAAAGTCTTTTCTTCCTGGACGAAATTATGGTAGAGCCATTCCTTTTGGTGCAACCTGCTTCAGTTCAGGAAAAAGAAAATATTATTTTTGAAAGTGAAATCGCTCAGACAGTTCCTTTTATTCCTGACCAGCCTCACCTTACCAGAAACTTTAATGTGCCAAAACTTGCAATTACTGAAGCTATTCACAAAAATGCTGACTTGATTATTTGTGGCATACCTGGTGCGGGTAAAACCGTCGCTTTAGCTCATCTGGTTTCGTGTTTGGTGCGTAAAGACCCTAAATGTGGTTTTATATCAGCTAAAACACCTTTCTATGTGAATGTTCATGATACCGAAGTTATTTCGCAACCAGATTTATCCATTTTCGATATGCTTTACAAATCTCTCTCCCCTAAGCTCCCAACTACTGCATTACCCAGATTGATTAAATTTATTCATCAATCTATTGAAGGCAACAACGCAATCCTGATCATTGATGCACTGGATGAGTTACCTCCAGAGGAATTTGATAAATTTGTTGAGTTCTTTAAGAAAACCAAAATTGAATTCCCTGATCTTCAAATCGTCCTTTCCGCGACGCCGTTATACCTGGGTGAATTGCTGCAATTAAACTTCACTCCTCTATTTTTAGCAGCCTGGTCAAATCAACAAATAATTGATTTTTATTCAAATTGGAATAAATTGTGGCAGAACGAAATTTTAAAGAATAAACAATCGGACGACGAGATTAGTGAAACACTTGTCTTGAATTGGGCTTCTTCTAACCTGCGACCTTTTTCCCCCAGCGAATACACGATGCACATTTGGGGAGCATTAGCAGGTGACTTGTTCGGACCAAGCGTCCTGGATTTATATCAGACATACACGAAAAGAATCCTCCCAAACAAAGAAGCCTATGATTTGGCAATCTCTCTGGCACAAAATTTGATTCAAAATAGAACTTGTTACCTGAATACGAGCGATTCAAAAGCGGAGGGATTTAACAAATTACTTCAATCGGAAATAATCCAAACCACGAATAGTGGCAAATATACTTTCTCCCATTCTGACTTATTAGGATACTTTGCAAGCTTAGCATCTAATAAATCTCCCCTATCTGATATCTATGAAAACGATCTACAGTGGCCAGCAAATTATGCTTATTTAGGTTTTAGTTCTTCTCAGGACTCTGAATGCACATGGTTAACCAATTTTATTTCAGATGAACCATCTGATTTTCCATTCAGATTATTCAGTATAGGACCCTGGCTTAAGATCACAAATAAAAACCTGAACTGGCGTATTGCTTTTATTAAACAATTAGTAAAAATAATTCAGAATGCTAACGAGAAGTTCACAATCAGATTGAGAGCTGTCGCAACCCTGGTACTTTCAAATGATAATAACCTGCCCACTTATTTCCGGCAATTATTAACCAATGATCTTGAATCCTTGAAGGAATTAGCTCTTTTTGCAATTAGTTGCTCTAGTCGAGATAACTCGTTCATTCCAGACCTGGTCTCTTTATCACAGAAAGCCCCTGGTAAGTTTCTGAAGAATATCTGTTTAGCTTTAGGCACATTTGAAGATGAAAACGCTATTCATGAACTTGCTAGAATTTTATTGAATGGGGAAGAGAAAGCGAGACAGTTGGTCGCTGAAAGTTTAGCCTTGCACCCTATCATTGGCACTGAAATCTTACAGGAAGCCATATCTCTGGAGGATATCGTTGTCCGAAGAGCATCCATCAATGGGTTAGTGAAATTAAATAATCTATGGTCGATCCAGACCTTGAAAAAAATGATGATTGAGGATAGTCAATGGGTAGTTAGAAACGGGGCTACGCAAGCTCTTGAATTTTTAGAAGCGGGAAATCCATGTATTCCTGAGCGTAAATTGCCGTTAACCGATACACCCTGGATTATTGAATTTGCGGGAAACCAAAACCTTGGTGTGTCATCCGACCAGCCGGTTGCGCCGATTTTATTAATAGCACTTAATTCAGATACTAAAATGGATTTGATGAAGGCGATTATTTTTTCAATTCAGGAAGCAAATCAAGCAACCATTTCAAAAATGCTTGAAATGGCATCAAAATCTCATGATTCTGAATTAATTAACCAAATTTATCTTACTTTATATTTATTAAGAAACTCAAAATCCAGAAATATTGAATTCTAATTTAATCAGGATTTTTTATAGCGAAGATAAAATTGTGATTAATAAAAATTCGAAAATTTGAATTCCGATCAACAGAACGATTGGGCTGAAATCAAACATTCCAATCATTGGCATTCGATTTCGAATGGGAGCTAATAAAGGCTCAACGATTAGGTCAATTGTTTTTCTAATCGGATGATATGGTGTTAGAAAATAACTTAACAACACTTTTGCGATGACTAGCAGAGTAAAAATATTTACGGCAACTCTTACAAATACAATTAAAAAATCAAACATGCTTCCCTCTCGTTTTCAATTCTCTCTGGATCCAATTGGTAGTACCGGTGCGGATCATGGCAGCACTTTCGGCATTTGCAACGTTAAAATCATGACTGGTTCCAATTTTACTTAAGTCCCATAAATACACCAAATCTGCCAGATTTTTGACCTTCTAAACGGTAAGAATACCACTCATTCAAATGGCAAGCAGTGCAGATAGCCGCCACTTCTATTTTCTTAACGCCAACCTGGTGTAATAAGATTTCATTTGCTTTCCACAAATTAAAATAAGTTGAACCATTTCTTGATATCAGAACATCTGATTGAATTTCATTTAATTTCTCTTTAACTTCTAGAATTACATTTCTACCAACTTCATAATGATCCGGTCCGATGGAAGGGCCGATCCCCGCCTGAATGTCGTTTGGATCACATGCAAAATTATCAATCAAATACGTAATCGAATTTTGAACGATCCGTTTAACTGTCCCTTGCCAACCCGCATGCACAATCCCAATAATATCTTTATCCGTGTCCAGAATAAGGATCGGAACACAATCTGCAAATTGCATAAAAAGGGAGACATTTTTTGAATTCGTGAAAATTGCATCCGCCTGTTCATGTTTGCTTCCGGGTTTCCTCGGTTGATCGGTAAACTGCACGATATTACTATGAATTTGCCAGACATCATAAATGGATTCGACGGGTTTATCAAACACTTCAAAGATCCTTTTTCGATTTTCAACTACATTTTCCCGGGAATCACCTGCTGATTCGCCAACGTTTAAACTCGAAAACGAATCTGGGCTAATACCTCCCTGGCGGGTAAAGACACCATGATTAATTTTCTCTTTTGGAAAACTATCAAACGTAAAATATTTCAAATTTTCTTTAACAATTGAAATCATTTTTTTTAATTTCCCAGGGATTTAACATATTTCATCTTCTCAGTTACGATTGTTCTTGTTTCTACCATACTCTCTTCGATCAAAGGGAATAAATACCAGGCTGTAAAAAATCCAAATAAAGAACCGGTAATGGACCGTAAGAGTGGGTTACTTTCACGGATTGGGATCCAGGCTGGCAAAGAGCTTGCCAATCCCGGCAGTTGTGATACACCATCAAAACCAATCGGAATGAGGGCAACAGCCACCCAAATATACCATTTGATGGATTTTATCCGTCGTCCTGATAAAACAAACAGGAGTCCAAATAACAACATACTTCCGTAAATGGCAATATCACGTTGACATAATGCAACTTTGTATCCTATAAGTTCATTCCCTTTGAACTTTTGAGCTTCACGTATATTAATAACTGGTTGATTTGATATTTCTTCATAGGTCTTTACTCCCTCAATCCCCGCAGCAGTTCTGGGATAATAAGGCTGTTCCCCAAAAATAAACCAGGATCTAAATGCCAATTGGTGGCAGAGAGGTTTATAGATTGTGTAAATAATGTTCGCTGGTAGGTTAGCGCCAACTTTTAAAAAATAGGGAGCGAGAAACGGTAATCCAACATACAAGGATAAAAAGAAAATCATCAGCCAGATATAGCTTTTCGAAAGCCACAAGGATACTTTGTCCAAATTGGTAATTTTCTTTCCAGATTCTATTCTTTTTTGATAGCGATCATCGCCTACATCAGTAAGTTGTTTTTCCCTATCTTTAGCTGCCATAATGGTCATTTTTAAGTTCGCTTCCAAAATTTCTCCTGATAGGGTATAAGGACCTATTTTAATAAAGGGGGAGATTTCTGCATATTTATTTTTCAAATCCTCAGAGTCCGATATATTAATGATTTGGTCATTAAATTCAATCTCTGTTTTTAATTTGTTTAACATTTCAGAAATAAAATTTTGTTGTTCGGAATTTTTTACGTATGCAATAACGTTAATCAATTTTCTCTCCTATCCGCCTATAATCCAAAATCAATGAACAACCCAAAACGGTTCATTGTTTCTAAGGTTCCAAAAAACAACATCGCACCAATGATTATTAAAATGACTCCCATCACAATTTCAACATAGCGCATTGTTTTACCATATTTTTGAATTACTTTCACTACCCAACCAATGCCAAGAGCTGCCAATAAGAACGGTATTGCCAGACCTGCAGAATATGCTGACAATAATTTCATTCCTTCAAAAATAGATCCGCCCCCCACTGCCAATGTTAATATTGCACCCAAAACAGGTCCAACGCAAGGTGACCATCCGGCTGAAAAAAATACTCCCATCAACATGGATGATAAATACGTCCTGTTTTTTTGCGCCTTATTTTGAATGCGCAAGTCATATTCAAGAAATGGAATTCGTAAAATACCCGTCATGTGTAAACCAAATATGATCACAATTACGCCACCAATTTTTGCTAATAGCCATCTCAGATTGTATAAAAGTCCTCCGATTGCTGATGCTGTCGCTCCTAAAGAAATAAAAACGAGGCTAAACCCTAACACAAACGCCAAACCATGCGAGAATGCCTCCCATTTGAATCCCTGGGTCTCCGCAGATTTTAGTGCTGCAATAGATCGACCGCTGAGATAACTAATATAAGCTGGTACTAACGAAAATACACACGGAGATAAAAATGATGCCAATCCTGCTAAGAATGCTAACCCTAACGTTAAATCCATTTACACCTCAAAATTCTCTAACATCTACTTGTGTACCGCCTGGCATTGGAACCGTTACATCACCAGGATCAATAGTCACAACCGGTAAAGTCCATCGAAATATCCATTGAGCGTCTTCTGGTTTTACGTTAACACATCCATGTGATCTGGGTGTTCCATAATCATTGTGCCAGAAGGTAGAGTGAATAGCGACGCCGTTACTGGAAAATAAAATCGTCCATCCGACACCTGGAATATCCCAGCCTCCCCCTGCTGTTCCACCGGTCATGTGGGTGGATATCTGTTTTCTCCAGGTTCGATGTACTCCCGGTGGCGTGCCCCAACTTTTTTCGATCTGACCAGAAGAGTTCCACTTTGCCCCAGATGAAATTTGACAATAATAAACTTCAACACCATTTTCCAGACAGGTTAAAAATTGTCTGGTAGGTGTCACGTCAACATAAACCATTTTATTATCGATATCAGGGGAAATTGGTTCCAAATCTATTTCTGTCAATGGTCTGAAAGCTTTGGCATTAGCCCAAAAAATATCGCCATATCCATATCTTTCATTCACTCGATAATATTTTTCTCCATTTGCACCAGTTTTCAGATCATCAATCCAGATAATTTGGGAATAATACAAACGCGGGTGACTGGCTTCTTTAAGCCATGGTGCGCCAGCCGCTCGATTATTTAGATCCAAATCAACAAATGGTACCGTAACTTCTGCCCAAAAACCTTTACCTAAACTGGTTGTGGGGAATGTGGGTACGATTGAGTTTTCGATGTTCTTGACAGGTTGCAATGAAGGTGCATAAATAAATCCATCCGGTGTTTCTATCCATTTGGCATTCAGCATGCCAGCAGGTATCTCGCCAACGACTTCTCTTAACCAAATAACGACAGTATCCTCATAAAGTACACCCACTTCCTGACCGTTGATGGATGGTCTGGCTCTCATTTTTACGACTGGGCTGCAAACCCTCCCCAATTTGTCAGACCCAGGAAAATTATTAGTTTGAGCCTTAACCTCTAACCATGGATAAAAAGCCATTGCTCCCCCAAAGCAAACAACACCTTTAAGCAAGTCCCTTCTAGACACTTTTTTTGAGAACCAGAACATAGAGAAAAGATAATCGCAATAAGTGACCTTGTCAACTCTTAATAAAGTCCAAAGCCTTAGAGATTCTACCGCTGATAACCAGTTGTTTTACTTTTTCAATTTCTGGCCACCAAAGTGCATCGCCTGCCTGGTATGGAACGACGTCTCTGATCATTTGATAAATCATACTTGTCCCATCCCCCAATTTTCCGGTCGGGTACTTTCTTAACCTCAAGTCTATCGCTCTGGAAGCCGTATAAAGTTCAATTGATAAAACATGTTGAACATTTTTTAGGATTTGCAAAGTATGTCTGCAGGCATTCATGGCATTTGCATTGTGGTCTTCCTGTTCAGCAGAAGTGGGAATTGAAAATACACTGTCCGGGTGGGCCAGAGTCTGGTTTTCAAGAACCAGGCTGGCGGCTGTATATTGCGGCATCATTAAACCAGAATTCAATCCAGCGGCTTCCAGTGAATCAACTAACATGGGAGGCAAGCCTGCATTAAGGTTTTCGTCAGTCATTCGATTGATCCGTCGTTCAGAAATGGATGCAATTTCTGCCAGAACAATTCCCAAAAAATCCATTGCCACCCCAACTGGTTCCCCATGGAAGTTACCCCCGGAAAGTGCCACTCCGGGAACAAATAATAGGGGATTATCAGTCGCAGCGTTGATTTCCCTGCTGACGATCTGCCAGATGAATTGAAGCGTATCTCTCGCTACCCCTTGCACCTGGGGAGCACATCGCAAGGAATAGGCATCCTGAATTCTGTTCGTAGAATTGATTAAATTTGAGTTGAGAATATACCTTCTTACATTATCTGCCACTTCCATTTGTCCTAGTTGACCGCGTGCGGCTTGAATGCGATGGTCAAAAGCCGCACTACAACCTAACATAGCTTCTAAACTCATTGCCAGTGACATTTCTGCAATATCTATTAATGATTTGGAGTCGAATAAACTCAATGCCGCAATGGCTGCTGAAAATGTAGCCCCATTATTAATCGCCAACCCTTCTTTTGATTCAAGTACCAACCTGGGAATTCCCGCTCTGCTCATAGCTTCTTTACCCGTTAATCTTTGTCCTTCATAATACGCATAACCAGAATCTTCTTCCAGGTCTTTTTCATCGGTGGTAAATGTCAAAGCCAGATGTGATAATGGAGCTAAATCCCCCGATGAACCCAATGAACCCTGTGAAGGGATTTCAGGAACTACATTCGTATTTAACATGGAGAGGAGCGTTTCAACAACACAGAGTCGCACACCTGAGAACCCTTTTGTTAAGGTATTAGCCCGTACTAACATGGCTGCGCGGACGATCTCTTTTGAAAACGGATCCCCGGTACCGACTGCATGGCTTAATATGAGATTTCTGCTTAGTTTTGAAGAATCTTCATTCGCTATTTGCTTATCTGCAAAAATTCCAAACCCTGTGTTAATCCCATAGACTGCATGCGTCGACGCAACGATTTTATTTTTCAATTCATAGGAATTATTAATATTTTCAATCCCAGCAGTGGAAATCTTAACCTTCTCATGGTTGCGTGCTACTTTTAATATTTCTTCAATCGTCAGATGATGACCATCAATCGAAATCATCCAAACTCCTTTAGAACAGAATTAACCCAGCCAATACAATTGTTAGGGGCACTGTTATATTATCCCAATCTCGTATTGGGAGCGATTCGATAATCGTTGCCAGGAGATTTAATAATAACAATTTGGGTAAACTGTTAACAAAATCAATTGTTAGATAACCAAATTCAATAAAAATAAATAACATTAAAGATGAAAAAATTAATCCCCCAAAAAACATGGAAATAGTCCCTGCAATTGACTTGTTTGGAGACCACTTCAATGCTTGTGAAGGAATTCTGCGACCAATAATATCTGCAAAGCCATCCCCCCCACACAAAATCATCAAGGCAATAATTCCGATGGGAGATGTCCTCCAAAAAATGATCGTTAACAGAACAAATACTACGCCGTAAAAAAGGGGGCCTTTCAGAATCTCTTTTGGGTCTCCCGTTCTGGACAACGCATCCACCGAAGCCTGATCTTTAATGACCCCGATTCCAATCAGGAAAAATTGAATCGTAATTAAGAATGGAATTACCGCTGCCAGATATCTTGCGTTTGAATTTTCTGGGAATAAGAGCCAACACAGTAAAAAAATTGGTCCAGTACCGATATGAATAATCTTTCTGCTCAATTTTTTGGAAATCAGCCCTTTCACAGCAAACAGATCAATTAATCGCAACCAAACGATTAAAATGATGAATGATATGCTAAAAGCCAACCACAATGACATAATTTAGCTCTTAATCAGTGATCTTTCTCTTGCGAGAATTTTCTCTTTCCAGATCACGCCTGGCGATACTATCGCGTTTATCATACATTTTTTTACCTTTTGCCAATGCAATTTCTATTTTTGCTTTTCCATTACTTAAATATAGAATTGTTGGAACGACAGTTAATCCTTTTTGGCGCACTGAATTCCAAATTTGATTGATTTGTTTTTTATGCAACAATAATCTTCGTTTTCGTTTTGGATCATGGTTAAAAATACTGGCTGCATCATATTTCGCGACATGAGCATTAATCAACCATGCCTCGAGGTTTTCGATTTGAATGTAAGCTTCGCCAATACTCACCTGACCAGCCCGTATGGATTTTATTTCACTTCCCTGTAGTTCAATGCCGGCTTCAAATTTTTCCAAAAGAAAATATTCAAAACCAGCTTTTCTGTTTTTTGCTAAAATCTTGATTCCAGTCATAGCGTGATTTTAACATAACATTTAGAATTAACATGAAATCTTGATTTAATTAACGAGCTAGAGGATGAGTAATGGAATATAAAACAAATGATATTTTAATTAATTCTTATTATTTCCATATCAAGGAACCAGTTGAATCTGTTTCTGACCAAATTTATTGCCTCATTCATGGTTGGTCTGGAAATGAGAAATCTATGGAAATCTTTTCATCTGCCATTCCTGGCGATTCGCTGATCATTTTTCCGAGAGGTCCCCTGCTTATCGGTCAAAATAAATTCGGTTGGACAGATGTCAGAAATGATCAAAGACCCAATTTTGATGATTACGCCCGGTTATCCACAGGTTTAATGAGATCATTGCAGGAATTGACACGCACAATTCAAACACCTTCAAAGGCTGGAAATTTTAATTTAATCGGGTTTAGCCAGGGAGCAGCCATGAGTGCCGTTTTAAGTATTTTATACCCTCAAATGTTCAATAAAGTTGCTCTATTATCAGGATTTTTACCTTCAAATCCACCTGTTTTAAAAAGAGAAACATTGTCCACCCTCAAATATTATATTGCTCATGGAACTCAGGATCAATTAGTGGACTTCGAAAGATCAATAAAACTTAAAAATTATCTCGAGGATTATGCTGCCGAGACAAAATTTTGTCAGGAAGACTTAGGGCACAAAATTGGGACTTCCTGTCTGAAAAATTTGAAATTATTCTTCCAAACTGAGAGATTATCGAACTCTGATAAACGAAAATAGCGTCAATAATATCCCTGTAATTCCTAACACAACAATTACCATGCCCATCGGTATTCCACCTGGCAATTGATTGGGTGTATTTTCAACATAGGTCGGTATTGTGAGTGGAGCAGGTTCTGTGAAAGTTGGCAATCGGGTTGGTTGTTGGGTAACCACAAATTGAGCAGCTAAAGTAGGGTCAATTGTGGCAGTAAATTGTGGCGTGACCGTTGGGGGTGGTTCGATGATCGGCAACTGACCAGGTGAAAGACTTACGAGGGCCGCGAAAACCCAGCCTTTACCTCCGGCAACCCCCGGATATTCGATTTGTATCCACTCCCCTCCTTGAGAACGCCCTAAAGCTGGTGCTGTTTGCCCAACCATTAAAACGCCAACAGAGGGATATAAGGTGCTCGGTCCACTACGCACATTCATAAAATCATCATTCTGGCTGGGTCGAACGGTAATTATCATTCCTTGTGGCGTACCTGTCACGGTCGGAACAGAAACCGTTGGCAGTTGCGGTAAGGGATGAGCGACCACTGATAGAACATTATAAAATAATAAAATTAAGATGATTAAAACCACCAAAGATGATATTTTCTTGATCACACTTTCTCCAAATAATTTCTTTTTTAAGAGTAGCTTGATTATAATATATTTATGGAACACAAAACTTATCACGGAAATATTACGCCACAGGACATTTCGAAATCACTAGTTGCGCATTTCCACCGCGGAAATTATCGTGTGCAACAAATTGGTAGCGGGGAAAATATAATTATTCAGATAGCATCCATCATGAATGCCCCTTCTGGGGGACAAACTTCAATCGGAGTTTCAGTTCAAACATTTGAAGATGGTGTCATGGTGCAAATTGGAAAACAGTCCTGGATGGGTATAGCAGCCAGCCTGGGTAAAACCGCGTTTGGTGCAATTCACAATCCCCTCTCCCTATTAGGCAGATTAGATGATGTTGCACAGGATATCGAAAGTTTATCACTCAGAGATGAAATTTGGTCAGTGATCAATCAAGCTGCTTATAACCTTGGAGCAGGGTTTGAGCTCTCGGAAAGATTGAAAAGATATGTTTGTAATTATTGTGACACACCCAACCCTATCGGAGAGTCAAGCTGTCTTGCTTGTGGTGCACCCCTAGGAGGAGTTCAACCAAAAACATGTAAACATTGTGGTTATATCATCACCAGCACTGAACGAGTTTGCCCGAATTGTAAAAAACCTAATTTAGATTAAAATTCAGTGTTCTTCCAGTGACGATTATCGCCTTTAATGAAGAAGTCCACGCCGGGAGGACCCCAGGTTCCAGCCTCATAAACAGGCAAATATTTTCTTGGGTCTTCTTTCCAACCATCCAATATTCTATTAATAAAACTCCATTGACTGATTACTTCATCAGATCTGGTAAATAGTGTCGCATCTCCATAAAAAGCATCTTGTATCAAACGCACATAGGCTTCCGGTATTTTAATGTCAAAAGATTCTTCATAATCAAAATTCATCTCGACCGGGGCAATTTCATTGATTTGGCCAGGCTTTTTTGCACCAAATGTCAGGGTCACTCCTTCATCTGGTTGTAATTTGAATACGAGCACATTGGGGGCATCACCGGCCATATTATGCCAATTAAACAACGAAAGGGGAATTTGTTTGAATTGTATGGCGATTTCAGTCATTCTTTTCGGTAAACGTTTTCCAGATCGTAAATAAAAAGGCACACCGGACCAACGCCAATTATCAATGAAAAAACGTGCCGCCAAAAAAGTTTCTGTGATTGAATCTCTTGCCACTCCTTCTTCATCTTTATATCCAACTACCTTTTTTCCATCAATATACCCAGAAGTATATTGAGCCCGAAAGGTGTTCTCCAACACACCCTGTACGTCGTAAGGTTTTAATGCCCGCAATACTTTAACTTTTTCATCGCGGACACAATCAGCTGTAAAACTTACGGGGGCTTCCATTGCAGTTAATGCTAATAGTTGCAACAAATGATTTTGAAACATGTCTCGAATGACACCCGAGTTTTCGTAATATCCTGCTCGTGTTCCAACTCCAACGGTTTCTGCGACGGTTATCTGTATGTGATCAACGTATTGTCGATTCCATAAGGGTTCAAAGATCCCATTCGCGAATCGCAATACTAAAATGTTTTGAACAGTCTCTTTTCCCAAATAGTGGTCAATGCGATATATTTGTTTTTCATCAAAGACAGTATGAACGAGTTTTTCCAGATCCCTGGCTGTTCCCAAATCGCGACCATAAGGCTTTTCGATCACGATTCGCGTCCAGCCAGCTGTTAAATGACCTAACTCATGTTGACCAATTAGTTCAATAATTGTCTCGTAGGATTCGGGAGGTGTTGCCAGATAGAACAACACATTTTTAATGCCTTCATCCATCAAATATTGTTTCAATAGCTCATATCCATCACTTTGATCAAAGGATGACTGAATATATTTCAGTTTGGAAAAAATCTTTTCTAAACTCTCTGGGGCAATTTCTTTCTCGGAGTTCTCTCGAATTGACTCTGTAAACACTTCTTTCATATGGTCTTCAGTCCAATCTCTTCTTGCGAAACCAATGATATGCAAGTGATTTGGAATCCGACCAGTAGAATAGAGTTCACAAATCGCTGGAATTAATTTTCTGCTGGTCAGGTCTCCGGTCACCCCAAAAATAACTACAGCGCTTATTTCATTGTTTTCAGAGTTTCTTTGATGATTGTTCTCCATACCACCTCATTTTCCTATGTATGCATGTTAATTATCTTACCAATCTAGAGAGTTGCCACGTTCTTTTTAGCGCGGGTCTGCCCGCAAAAAAGCAGAACCCTGGAATGATTGAATTGATTCTATATGTCGATTTACTAATCAGAATCTAAACCAAAACATCTCATATATAATTTAATCATAATACAAAAATTTTTTGGGAAGGTCACATCTATGTCTATCCATCCTTTACACATTTTTTCAGGTTCACGATCTATCCAACTTGCTAATGAAGTTTCCTCAGAATTGAACTTACCCCTGGGAAATGCAACCTCAACCTTCTTGCCAGATTCTGAAATTCATGTAATTTTGAATGAGGTTGTGCGTGAACATGATGTGTTTTTTATTCAGTGCATCACCCAACCAGTCAATGATGCAATTTTTGAACTCCTGCTATATCTGGATGCTTTTCGACGTGCCAGCGCGAATAAAATCAATGTGATTATTCCGTATTTTCCGTATGCCAGACAGGAAAGAATGTCAAAAGGAAGAGAGGCAATCAGTGCTAGAGTTGTCGCCAATTTAATCGAACAACAAGGCACAACAAGAGTTACATTTATCGATATTCACAATCCAGCGATACAAGGATTTTTCAACATACCTGTTGATCCAATTTCAGCCATTCCCATTCTTTGCAATCATCTCAGTCAATCTGATCTATCGAATGCCATTATCGTCAGCCCAGATGTAGGGAGAGCTACTTTGGCAGGCAAATATGCTGAAAGGCTGAAACTTCCATTAGCAATCATGCACAAACGGAGAGATGATTTTACTTCCACAAAAGTAACGCACATCGTTGGAGAAGTTTCTGGTAAAAAGCCGATTATTATCGATGATCTCATCGCTGGAGGCAGCATTTTAAAACAAATCGATACCTTAATGGACCAGGGTACTTCAGAAAAAGTCTGGCTTTCCATAACACATCCCATTTTGTTAGATTCTGCATTGGATATCATCTATAATGATCCTAGAATTGAACGTGTCATTGTCACCAACACCTTGCCGCTTCCTGAACGGGCAAGGCAATGCAGCAAAATAGAGCAAGTGACAATTGCTCCTCTCTTGTCTGAAATTATTAAAAGAATTTATCATGGTGAAAGTATCCTAAACCAGTTGGTATTATCCTGAACATTTTCATTTTTATGAAAGGTGAATCACATGGTGACTATATTTGCAGATACGACTTCAAGCCTGAGTGTCAAAGAAGCAGAAGCATTAGGGATTGAGTACTTCCCTCAAATCATAATTTTTGGTGATGAATCGTTTCGTGATGATTATGAATTAGATTCAAGCACATTTATCAAAAAACTGATTGAATCATCTACCTTACCAAAGACGGCCGCTCCTCCACCTGGTTTATACGGCCCTAAATTTGAAAAACATTCATCAGCTGGGGATTCAATCATCGTATTAACACCTTCCACGCAATTGAGTGGTACTTTCAGAAGTGCTGAAGTGGCAGCTCAGGATTTCCCGAACGCAGATATTAAAGTCATAGACACATTAAGTATCGGCGCATCTTTGGCTACCATTGTGAAGTTGGCAAATAAGTATGCCAAAGAAGGATCCTCCAGCGAAGAAATTGTGCACAAAGTTGAAAACCTGATTACAAGAGAAAGGAATCTCTTCGTGGTGGATACACTTGAATACTTGTATAAAGGCGGAAGAATTGGTGGGGCCAAAATGTTATTTGGTAGCCTTCTTCAGGTAAAACCACTCCTGTGTTTAAGAAATGGAAAAGTGGAACCAGTTGATAGTCAACGGACATCAAAAAAGGCAATTGCAAGGTTAAAAGAACTGGTAGTGAATGAATGCAAAGATAAAGGTTGCTCGATGCTCAGCATCCAACATGGTGCTGCACATCAGGAAGCTAATTCTCTGGCAGATGAGTTCAAAAAATTATTGGATGTTGAAAGTATTGAAATTTTCGAATTACCACCTGCTTTTCTAACCCACTCAGGCCCTGGCGTACTTGGTGTAAGTTATTTTGTGGATTGATAGATCTAAAATAACTTCTCAATCGTTTCCTTCAGTATCCTATGTTGAATACATCTGACTTGATCATTTCCATTGATGAATCCATTATTGCCGTCAATAAACCGTCTGGATTACGAACAATTCCAGATGGATACGATCAGGATAAAGAGAATTTACAATCTTTACTTAAGATTGCTTTTCCGGATTTGATGACCGTGCATCGACTGGATAAAGAGACGAGTGGCGTGATCCTTTTCGCCAGAACCAAAGAAGCACATCGCGCACTGAATATTCAATTTCAGGAAAGAAAAATTAAGAAGAAATATTGGCTCATAGCCCATAATATTCCGGAATGGGATCAATTTGACGCTAAATTTCCAATGGTGGTGAACGGAGATCGGCGTCACAGAACGATTGTTAATCAAGCCGGAAAACCATCTGAAACGCTTTTTTTCAGACATGGATATGATCAGAATAAATGTTTAAGTTTTCTGGAAGCAATACCCCACACCGGTTATACCCATCAAATTAGAACCCATTGTTCATTTCTTGGTTTTCCAATTCTCGGAGATGATCTATACAGTAAGCAGTTGACAACTTCACAATTACACTTAAATAACCAGGTCAACCGTATGATGCTGCATGCAACTTCAATCGAATTCATTCATCCAATCACCAATCAGAAATTATTGATCGAAACAGAAGTACCTTTTTCCCTGGAAAAAGTGTGAAAAAACGGAGATGTGAGAAACCATCTCCGTTTTTAAAATCTCAATTTGGTTGCATATTAATCCAAGGTTCGCTTAATTTCCACAGTCTTTTTGCTTTGTAAAAATGCCCAGGTGACAACCGCGCACAATACCACAACTAAAGTCCAACCAACAATTCCCAAATCCTGATACTTAACAATCACGGGTGCAGCTAACAAACTGACCAGGTTAACTACTTTGATCATAGGATTAAGAGCCGGACCTGCTGTGTCCTTTAATGGATCACCAACCGTATCACCAACAACACCAGATTTGTGACGTTCAGAACCTTTGCCTGTATTGGCTTCTAGATCTCGCGGCTCATCTTCGATGGATTTCTTTGCGTTATCCCACGCGCCACCAGTATTTGAAAGGAATACCGCCAACAATTGACCGCTTAAGATGACACCAGCCAAAAATCCTCCTAAAGCCTCCACTTGTAAAACCATTCCAACAATGAGGGGGATAACCACTGCCAATATGGCGATAGGAACCAACTCTTTTTGAGCTGATTGTGTTGAAATATCAACAACTTTGGCATAATCAGGCTTTTTTGTACCTTCCAATACACCTGGTACCCTGAACTGTCTTCGAACCTCATCCACAACCTTACCAGCTGCCCGGCTAACAGCCCGAATATTTAAGGAACTGAAAAGCCATGGCAAGGCACCGCCCAGCAACAAGCCTACAAAAACTCCCGTGTCAGATATTCGGATCGACTCAATCACCGGCACATTCAATTGAAGTTGAACTCTGGATACATCGATGATGTAGGACGCAAAAAGACTAACAGCAGCGATAACCGCAGAAGCAATCGCAATACCTTTCGTTATTGCTTTGGTAGTATTACCAACCGCATCCAGGTCAGCCATAATCTGGCGCGCTTCTTTGGTCTCATCATCATCCATATCATGCCAGGACATTTCTCCAATTCCGTTGGCATTATCAGAGATTGGCCCGAATGAGTCCATTGCAACATTGTTTCCTGTGTGGCTCAACATACCAATACCAATCATGGAAACAGCATACATCACATAGATAGGTGCCTCCCCATTGAATAGTAACAAAGCAAATATGAAGCTTACCGCAATGACCAGCAAAGCCCACACACTGGATTCCATACCGGAGGACAAACCAGAAAGAATTAGGGTTGCGGTGCCGGTATCTGCAGATTTAACAATTTCTTTAACCGGTGGTTTTTTGGTCGAAGTAAAGTAAGAAGTGAGTGGGTTAAACGCAACCGCCAATCCAACGCCGATTGTGGTCAACATGCCCAACCGCCAATCCCCAGCATAGGTCATTGCAATGATGAATGCCCATAATACGGTGTTAATACTTGAAACTTCATAAGAACGGAACATTGCTTCTTCTGAGTCATGCGCCCTTAAAAATTTGATGGGGAATTTCATCCATATAGGTACTGCGAAGGTACCAATAATCGAGCTGACCACACCGATCGCACGGATGATGAGAGGATATACAATCCACTTCAGATCGCCCGTCAGTGAAACAAGTACAATTCCCAAGATTAAGGCTGAGACAATCGTAACTTCATAACTTTCAAAAATATCCGCCGCCATCCCGGCACAATCCCCTACATTGTCTCCCACAAGGTCTGCAATTACCGCTGCATTCCTGGGATCATCTTCGGGCATATCCTGTTCAACTTTACCCACCAGGTCAGCACCCACATCAGCAGCTTTTGTGTAAATACCACCACCAACTCGCATGAACAGCGCAACCAGGGTACCACCAAAACCAAAGCCTAGGAGTGCATCAGGTGCAGCTTTGCCAAAAATCATGAAAATGACCGTACCACCTAACAGTCCAAGACCGTCCGTCAACATGCCTGTAAATGTGCCAGAATAATAAGCAATTGAAAGGGACTCATTCAAACTGGACCGGGCAGCAGAAGCAGCACGCACCGATGCCTGAATGGCCATTCTCATACCCATTTGACCAACCATTATCGAAAAGGTAGCTCCAATAATAAACGCAATCGACCTTCCGATAGCAATAATCATTCTGACATTTCCACCGGCAAATTCTTCCTGGGCTTCTAAACTTGGTGGTACAACATACACACTAAAGAACAAAACAACTGTAAGAATTACAATGGAAGCAACGATCGTTCGCAATTGTCTTGATAAATAACTATCCGCCCCAATACGAATTGCGTTCCAAACTTCCTGCATTTTCTCAGTGCCCTTGTCCTTTTTAAGAACATGTTTCCTGAGTAAATACGCATAGACAAGGCTAATTATAGCAACAACGATAATTCCGAGCATGGAGATTTGTTCAAAAGTATTAAATCCATGACGGGCCAAACCAAGAATATTCATTTTTCCTCCTCAGAGTTTATAAAATTGGATAGAACAAGTAATTAAGTCTGTTGTACTCAGCCCAAAAGATTATTTTAGTAGGAATAATGTAGGTGTCAAATAAAAATCATAACAAATCCTACAGTTTTTCTAATATTTTTGAAATCCATTCTTAAATGGTCAGAATTCTAAGAATTTTCTAATCGAATTAATGAGATTTTTCACAAGTTTGATGTTGACTTCACATTTTATTTGTTGTAATATCAAACTTGCTTAATTATTTTTTGCAGGAAGATGGGCTGATATTTGCCTGTTTATAACCACATACTTTTTTCAATCTCATTTCCTATTGAATTTTAGGTTGAAAAAGTGTATGCTCAAGAATGACTTATTAATAAATAGATAATATGGACCAGTGGTCTTTAGTATTTAAAATTTCCGAGGGATCAAATTAAAGTATGGATAATTTCCTAAATGTAGTTGATGACGATAATGAAGAATTGATTGAATATCCTGCGATTGCCAGATTAGTTGAACTGGGAAGACAGAAATCTTATGTAACGATTGATGATATCCTTCACTTTTTCCCTGAAGCTGAACAAGAAGTCGAGCAGTTGGAAGAAGCTTTCGCTGCACTGATGAGTGCTGGTATTCCATATGTCGAAGATGAGACGCCACTAGATGGTCCAGCGGAAGATGATTTAGAACTTGATGCCGATGAAAAAGAAATCGACGACGAAGAAGCCGCAAAACTAATCTTCGATGATCTTGAAAACATTGATACAGACGATACAATTGGTCTCTATCTCAAAGAAGTCAGTCGTGTTCCTTTATTAACAGCTGAAGAAGAAGTGGAATTAGCCCAACGAATAGAACGAGGACGTATTTCCCGCGAAGAATTAGCCAAAGGCAACTCCACTGATCATCGCCGCTTTGAATTAAGAAATTTGATTGAAGATGGTTGGGACGCCCGCGAACATTTAATCACTGCCAATTCCCGTCTTGTCATCAGCGTTGCTAAAAAATATATGGGACGCGGGGTTCCCTTCTTGGACTTGATCCAGGAAGGAAACATTGGTCTCATCCGTGCCACCAAAAAATTTGACTATCGCCGGGGACATAAGTTTTCAACTTATGCAACCTGGTGGATTCGTCAGGCAGTTACCCGGGCGATCGCAGACCAGGGAAGGACGATTCGGGTTCCTGTCCACATGGGTGATCAGATCAATAAATTATTACGAATTCAACATCAATTAACCCAAAGATTGGGGCGTGAACCAAGTGTGGAAGAATTAGCCGAAGCATTGGATGTTCCACCCAAAAAAGTCGAAAACATGATCCAGGTTGCTCGTCGTCCTCTTTCTTTAGAAACCCCGACAGACGACGAAGAGGATTCGGTACTTGGCGATTTTATTGAAGACGATGAAGCTCCCCCTCCCGATGACACGGCAACATACAATTTGCTGCGTCAACATCTAGAAGAAGTTCTGAATGGCTTACCCCCAAGAGAAGTTCGCATACTGCAATTAAGGTATGGACTATTGGACGGCCAGGCATACACCTTGGAAGAAGTTGGCAGGAAAATGGGTGTAACGCGTGAAAGAGTCAGGCAAATTGAAGCTCAAGCTTTAAGCAGGCTGCGCCATCCAGTCATACGTAGAAAACTAAGAGATTATCTGGGAGATTAATCTTTACCTCCTTTCAGCCTTATTTTTTCTCCATCTGATTGTTTTTCGGTTTCTAATGTACTTGCGAAATTATTTAAGATGTAGCATACTATTTCTGAGAGGTACATATGGAGAATATTTCTTTAAGAGCTTATATTCATAAAATTGAAAACCAGATTGATAATGGTCAAATCGATCAGGCAATAGCCCATTGTAAACATATCCTGCAAACCTACCCGAAACATATCGATAGTTATCGATTATTAGGAAAGGCGTTGCTTGAAAAACAAAAATATGGCGATGCCTCGGACATTTTTCAAAGGGTGTTGTCTTCAGTTCCGGACGATTTCGTCTCCCACATAGGTATGTCAATGATTCGGGAAGATGAAAATAATCTGGATGCGGCAATTTGGCACATGGAGCGTGCTTTTGAAGTCCAACCTTCTAACAAAGCAGTACAGGATGAAATGCGCCGATTGTATACCAGTCGTGACGGGGTTGCACCTCCAAAAATTCGTCTGACCAGGGGAGCTCTTGTCAAAATGTACACGCGGGGAGAATTATATAATCAGGCGATTGCTGAAATCCTGGCTGCTCTATCTGAAGACCCGAATCGAGTCGATTTGGAAGTTATGTTGGCTCGGATTTACTTTCTGTTAGGCAAAAAGGTTGAGGCAACCGAGACTTGCAGTAAATTAATTACCAAATTGCCTTACTGTTATGAAGCCAACAAAATTTTGTCTGAAATTTTACCGGGAACTTCCCGAGAGGAAGATCAAAAGATTTTCCACCAAAGAGTGGTTGATTTAGAACCTTATTTTGCATATTTGAATGATAAAACGTTATCATTAGCAGATGTACCTGATACACTCATCATGATGGACTTTTTGGATTGGGATCCAAGCTTAATGGTGGATGATCAACCTGACTGGGCACAATCAATTGGATTTGCTTTGGATAATGAAAAAACCTCCAGTGAAGATTTTTCAAGCTGGATCGATGAAATCGATATCAAATCCTCTGAGAACCTTGATTCAAAAGAGTCAACTGAGCCTGAAAACGTACCGGATGCTGAAAATTTCACAGAAACTAACCAATCACAGGAAGTGGAAGAACAGGATGATGTGATAAATCTGAAAGACATCCATGATGACATGGATGATATTACAATTTCAACTTCAGATGCAGAAAGTGATCAGAAATTACCTGAATGGTTTAGTGACGCGGGTTGGGAAATAACAAAAGAATCCGATCAAAACGCAGAAAAAGGATTTTCAATCCCACCAGATATCCCCACTGAAGATAAAATCGAGAATAATCCGGAGGATGAAGAGGAAATTCTTCCGGCAGAAATTCCCTCCTGGCTTAAGGCGATTGCTCCATCGGAAGGATTCAGTAATCTCTCAGAAGATGGTGACGATAATGAGGTTAAGAACCTTGAAGATCTATTCAATAATTTGGAAAAAGACAAATTTGGTTCGGTAAAAAATGATGCGGTCATCCATTGGGAGAATGAATTTACAAAGGATAATGAACCGTCACTGGAAGAAACACTACAAGGGTTTGAGTTTTCTTCAGTGACCTCCAACGAAGTTGAAAGCACAACCCCCATCGAATCGGAGTCAGATTCACAAACACAAGATATCAACCCCGAAGATCTGGATTGGATAAAAGCTTTATCTTTTGAAGATGAATCAGTAGCAGAAAATAAATTTTCAGATGCAACGATGATGGAAAATGCTTTTGAAATTCAAGAGGAAGAAGAGATTAATAAACAATCCCTGGATCAAATCATTAATGAATTGGAAGAAAACAAAATTGAAGGTACTCATTCAGAAGAAAAAACCGAGGAACTTTCTGATGATGATTGGTTAAATTCTTTGGTATTGGATGCAGATAAAAGTGCGTCATTAACGGAATCAGTAATGGATCAGGAAGAAGAAGGAATTCCAGATTGGATAAAATCTGTTGTGGATGATAGTGTCGAACCAACATTATCCTCTGCATCTGAAGAATCGGAATCCTTACCGGATTGGTTGTCAATTTCAGATGAAAACCTCGGAAGTAAATTAGACGATATTAAGATCAGCTTCGATGAAGAGGATGACCTCTCGATCCCGATCGAGACAACTATTGATTCGATGGAAAACCTTGACCAGGATCTTAAAGTTGTTGAGGAATCTTATTCAGAATTACTCGATGATAAGATTTTCGCAGACATAGGAACTGAAAGTGATGAATTAATCCCCGGCTCAGAATTTTCAAACCTGACAGATGAAAACTACGAAGCATTAATCGAAAAGCATCAACACAAACCTCAAGTTGAAGGTGATGTGGATTTACCCATTGAAGCTGAGGAGGAGGAGAAATTCGTGTTTGACTTTGGTGAATCCGAGTTACAGACTGAAGAAATCCAAGAAGTGGATCTTGCCTCTGATTCCGAAGAAGATGAAATGGATTCCGCCTTAGCCTGGATGGAAGGATTAATTTCCAAACAAGATTCTGCTGAAGAGTTTTCCCCCAGTAACCTTGAAGAGGATATTGAAACACTACCTGAATCACTTTCGAGAGAATCATCGCTTAATGACGACTCAGGTGATGAAACTGTCTCAACACCCAGCTGGTTGAAAGAATTAGAAATCGAGACCGGTGAAGTGCCTGAACAGGACTCTGATCAAGTGCTAGAAGGATTGTCTTCATTGGTTTCCGATTCTTCAATAGAAACAAAAACTACAGAATTTTCCAGCGAAATGAACTTAGACAAAACCAATGACCAGGATTTAGAAGATTTCCTTGATCGGCTAGAAACTGAAATAGACGGTAAAAAAGGTGATTTCTTCGATCAAGAAATTGAAAAAGAGAGAGTCCAATCTGGAGACTTGACTTCAGAAGAAACGGAACAACCTCTTTCTCAGCAAATGGAAATAGAACAACAAGAAGAACAAGAAGAAGAACCAGGGAATATTGAATCTCTTGAATTAACAGCTGAAACATCTTTTGAAGAAATTAGCACTGTTGAACTAGGAGATGAATTGGCAACCATCTCCTTGGAAGAAGAAGTAGTTACCAAAGAAATTTTTGATGATGAGGTTCAGGGATTAGAAATTCTAGAGGAAATTCCTTCACCCGATGATGAACTCGATGAGCATACTGAGGAAATCCTGGAAACTACAGAGCGGGAACAGGATTTCGTTTCTGAATTGGAAGAAGAAATCGAAGACACTCAACCCCTAAAAGTAAGAGATGACCGGCTTCCAGACTTGGAAAAGGCAAATAGATATCTGGAGAGTGGAAATCTTGAAGAATCTATCGCAATATTTGATGAATTAATTGATGGCTCATTTGAGTTGGATCAGATTATCTACAACATACAAAACGCCTTAGACCACCACTTCCCGATTGATATAAACTTATGGCAAGCTCTGGGTGATGCGTACTTAAAAAATAATCAACTTCAGAATGCGCTGGATGCGTATTCAAAAGCTGAGGATTTATTATCATAACTTTTATTGGAGGTACATTTTGGAACAAACATTTATTCTGGTGAAACCAGATGGTGTTCAGCGTGGATTAATTGGTGAAATTTTATCGAGATTGGAAAAAAGAGGTTTGAAATTAGTTGCAGCCAGGTTCTTGCAAGTTCCGGTTAGTCTAGCTGAAAAGCATTATGCCATTCACCAGGGTAAACCATTTTACGAAGGATTGATTAAATATATTACCTCAGCCCCAGTGATGGCGATGGTATGGGAAGGTCCCGCTGCCATTCAGGCTGTGCGCCAAACAATGGGACTGACGGACCCCTTGAAAGCTGAACCTGGTTCTATCCGTCATGATTTTGCATCAAGAATTAGCAGAAATCTCACTCACGCGTCTGATTCTCCAGAAAATGCTGTTAGCGAAATATCTCTCTGGTTTACCAGGGAGGAAATCGTTGACTGGAAAAAAATGGATGACGATTGGGTTTTTGGAGATAACTAGATAATAGCGTAGAGAGTTTGATTGTCGTGATGATCAAACTCTCTAAGAAGAAATCATTTTTTAGAAATTCACCTGGTTCAGCCAATCCATCATTGCTTTGATCTGCTTTTTTCGATAATCAATCAAGAGGATCTGAAATTGATCTGTTTCATTGCTTAAATATTGATCTTGCTCTGTAAGCCATTGATTACAAAGCGCTAGTTGGTTATCAACCAACGCTGCAATTTTTCCCTGATATAAATTCTTGGCAATAAATAATTTGGCAATAAATTCTTGCCGCATTTCCCTGCCACGTTTGACGGGGGTTGTTATCCAATTTTCTAATTGGTGTATTCCCTCAGGCGTGATTGTGAACAATTTTCGGTCCGGGTACTGATCACCCTCGATCATTTTTTGTGAAAGGAACCCTTCCTGAAACAGTCTCTCCAAAAATCCATAAAATTGACTTTGTTTTAAGTACCATATCTTGAAAAAAGATGTTTCATTCGAAATATGTTTATACAATTCATAACCATAATTTGGTTTTTCGATGAAAAAACCCAGTAATGCTAGATACAGCGTGCTGTCAATTTTTCTTCTAGGGCTCATGTTGCTTCTATTATAGTATTATTTGATTATCCTGGTTCACACTCATTCATAAAGGGATTGCACCTATCCTATAAATTCTCGTGATATTTCTCTGAAAGAGTTTATAATAATAAAAAAGATTAAAATTCGGAGGAATGTTGAATTTTCCAAGTCCTTTCTATCGCTGGAGACCCCATCCCTGGCATGGTTTAGAAACCGGTCCTAATCCACCTAAGGAAGTAAATGCTTTTATCGAACTGTCTTCATTTGATTTGGTGAAATATGAAGTTGATAAGGTGACTGGGTATCTAAGGGTGGATCGACCTCAAAGGTCTTCCTCCCAACCGCCGACTTTATATGGTTTCATTCCCCGGACGTATTGTGGTAACAGAGTCCATCAGCTTTCGCCTAAATCCACGAAAGGCGATGGAGATCCATTGGATATCTGTGTCCTGAGCGAACGACCAATTACAAAATCTGAGATTATTTTGACCGCACGGGTTATTGGTGGTATTCAAATGATCGATGATGGTGAAGCGGATGATAAGATAATTGCAATCCTTTTTAATGATTATTTTTATCAAAATGCAAATGATTTATCTGACATCTCACAGGTATTGATTGACCGGCTTCTGCATTACTTCAGCACATACAAGTTAACGCCTGGAAAAGAAGAAACCACCTTTATCGCCGGAGTCTTTGGTGCAGAGCAGGCATGGAAGGTAGTCGAAGCCGCAATGCTCGACTACGAGGAAACCTACGGCAATTAAATAATTTTTAATTGCTTAGGATTGCCAATTAATCCTACCAGGTTAACCTTATTCAATTTTAATGCTGCTCAAATCACCTTCTGGTTCTGGGTACTTCATTTTTAATGATTTCAGCTCTTCTACGAGGATTGAGCTGATAAGCCAATTACGATACCAATTTCTGTTAGCAGGAATGATATACCAGGGTGCATATTTTGTAGATGTTTTTTCCAAAACATCTTCGAATGCCTTTGTATAATCCTCCCACAATAAGCGTTCTTTTAAATCCCCTGCAGAAAATTTCCATTGTTTTTCAGGAATATCCAATCTCTCCTGAAGTCTTTCTTTTTGTTCATCTTTTGAGATATGGAGAAAGAATTTTATGATGGTGGTACCCTCATCGGCTAATAATTTTTCAAAATTATTAATGTGATCAAATCGCTTTTCCCAAACACTCTCAGGAACAATATTATGTACTCTTACTACCAGCACATCTTCATAATGACTTCGATTGAAGATTACAATCTCACCTTTTGCAGGTGTTTGTTTATGTATCCTCCATAGGAAATCATGCGATAATTCCTGTGCAGTCGGCACTTTGAAGCTGGCTACGCGCACACCGGCAGGATTTACTCCATCAAAAACAGCTCGTATAACGCCATCCTTCCCACCTGTGTCCATCGCCTGCAAAACGATTAAAACTTTGTGTTTATTTTCTGCGTATAAAAGTTCTTGTAGCGTTTCCAGTTCTTGATTAATTTCCAAAAATTTCTCTTTAGCTTCTTTTTTGCCTTCCGGCCAACCGGACTTGTCGTCTGGATCCCATTCACTGAGATTAATTTTTTGTTTGGGTTTTACCCGATATCTATTCACGAAATACCTCTTTCCTGGTAGTAAATTTGATCCTGGTATTTTTGCCTGGAATCAATTTCATCTCAATAAATAAATGGGTCTATTGTCCGGTTTCAATTTCATAGGAATTTGCAGCCCATTGATTCATCCCACCGGCCATACTGGTGACATTTTTAAAGCCCTCGTTTTTCAGAATATTTCTTGCCTGGGCACTTCTATTCCCTGATCTACACACAACCAAAATTTCCTGATCATCAGGAATCTCATTCAAACGACTTTCCAATTGACCTAACGGTATTAACGTTGCGTCTGGAATATGACCGGCTTCCCACTCATGTGGTTCTCTGACATCTAGTACAAAGGCACCTTCTTCTCGCATCTGATACGCTTCCGTCACACTCACCTCTAAAGGTAGAGCTACAACATCTTTATCAGCTGTTTTGGGAGAAAATCCAACCGCAACCGCAAAAATTATGAGAGCCAATCCACCTAGAATAAGCCAGATATTTAAATTATTTTTCTTTTTGATTGTTTTTTTAACCTGTTTGGCCATCTTAACTCCATTTTGATGAAACATTGTCTGATCTACATATCTTCAAATCATGCTTGAATTAACTCTATCCTTTTGTAACGATTTTTGGCGAGCATACTTTTCCAAAAACACACCATATCCCGCTTTTGTTCAAATGTTACTTGTTATTACTGTAAATATTATAACGAAATTATTCAATTTGTTATCTCAATGTAAAATAATTAATATAGGTACGCCTGAAACAGAGGTTGTAGATGAGGATATAAAATGCGAATTGTTTTATTAACGTTAACCGAGGAAGCGCGCAAAGGAATCAAATCTGATTCTATTCTGAATCATTATCCTCATCTTGATTCATTTTATTTTTCTATTCCCTCTCGTTTGTCTGTCGCTGATCAAAAGCACCTGATAAAAAGAGGTTCTCAATACTTACAATCGCAATTCAGTATGAGCATTGTAGATCTTGTCTCTGTTGGATCAAGTAGAGATATTAGAAGGAAAAATCAGCATGCGAAAGAACTTTCCTGGGAAATTTTTTACCACTTTAACCACTGGGTAAAAGTTTGTGAAGGAATATATGACCAGGAACTGGATTGGTTTATTTCCGGTTTTTCAGGAAAAATCCTGGACTTTTACACTGATGATGAAAACAGTATCTTCTTAATTGCATTTTCAGGTGATTCAGTATCAAAAATTCCCGTTAAGCATCTTATAGAAATATCAAGAACTACATCACCCTTCTATACTTTTCTCGAATCTGATTTGATCGTGCCTGATTTTGACCCAGTAAATTTTCTCGAAGATGAAAAAAAGAAAATGGATTTATTTGTTGAATTATCAGATTTTAAAGAATATCCTCAAGAAAATTTTGAAAATCTATTTGACCTGTTAAAGTTTTGGGAAGCACAATTTCGAACACATCTGCTAACAGCAGAACCTGTAAGGCTTGATAGCTACCATAATATCCTGGCTTTGTTGGTTGATATACCATATTTTTGTGAGCGCTTTGGTGTTTGGGGCACATTATTGATTGGGGATAAAAAAATAGACATTCCTTTAATAGAAATGGAAGAAATTCTAAATAACAAAATTCTCGATAACCACTTTCAGAACTATCGAAAAACGATGACTCTCATACTGCCAAATTAAAAGAGACCATCATTTTTTCAATGACAATCTCTTTTAAAATCCATATTCGTTTAACCGCATGAAATGCGTTTCATTTTTTTATGGTCGTGTTATATTGGCAAGAGCTCCCTCGCTAAAACAACACGAGATACCATCTTCATAGAGATATTACAAATTAACCTTATTGATTAATCCTTGGGGCTAACCAGAACATATCTGAAGTTGTGTTCGATCGATTGCTAATTCCCAGGATAAACTCAACACTTTTTCCTTCATACTCGCTGAGATCGATGTCAATTGTTGTCATCTTATCATCATAAGTTTCAATCCATTTTCCTAAATTTATTGGATTTCCGCCATTAATCCGTGCATCGAGACTTATGGCTACATTGCAAGATTTGCTTCCTTCCAGACAGCCTACCAAACTTGAAAAACGTGCACCCTCCTTAAGGACAAAAGCCGGATAGAATCCTTGCATCCAACTTCCACTATCTCCTTCCAGATGCATATGGATTGTTCTTTCATCATCAATATATCCATTTTCGAGTTTTGGTTTGGACAGAACAGCTACATATGCCTTGGTCATACTTTTATCGCTATCGCAGGGTATTCTCACCACCGAATAACTGCTCTTCCATTGAGCACTACAAATTTTTGCCACAAAATCCAGAGGATAAATATCACTGGGCACACTCTCACTTTGATAATTTTCAACGTTAATGATTACCCAAAATGATTTGTCCGCTTTTTCTCCCACCCCAAAAACTTTCCCACCGGGAGTTCTTAACATCCATTCGCCTTTATATTCCCCGGAGGTTGTGGGAGATTTAAGATCAACCGATAAATCAATTGTCTCGCCTGGTTTTACAACGAAGCCAATTTTATTGGCTGCCTTGCCATCCATCGCATTTCCACTTGAAAAAATTATTTCATAATCTGCCGTCCAGGTAGTTTGTCCCTCGTTTTTTAATCTCCATGTTTTTGTGAAATTCGTACCTGATGCGATGACGGTATTATCTGGATAAGTAACATCTTTAACAAAAGTTGCTTTATCCATTGGTAAGGTGGTAAAAGTGGGGATCGGGGTATTTGAAGGAGAAACTATTTCTGGTGTAACCATTGTGTTTTGCAGTGGAGTGGACGTTGCTCCTTCAATAACATTCAACGTGGGTAAGTTAGACACTTCAGTAGCATTTGAAACCATGGTCGCAAAAGCTTGCTCTGTTGCCAGAGCTTGAACTGTTTGCATAGCGAGCGTGCTGACTGAACCTGGGTCTGTTGGGTTACCGAATTGTTTTGTTAAATTACAGGATGCCAATCCTAAAAAGATTATTCCCAGAACCATAAATAGAAAAACGCGCTTCATTTTTTTCTCCTATAACAATTATTGTTATCCTGACGTTCCATAACTGAATTTTGTTCCATCTATAAATTTAGCGTAAAATTAGCCAAATGGCAAAAGATTATATATTCAAGGTTGCAGATATTCCAATCCAGTCCCATTTAATACTGGCTCCTATGGATGGACTTACCGACCATCCATTCAGAGAGATGATCAAACGTTTTCATCCAGGCATCATATTTTCTGAATTTATTAATGCTTATGATTACTTGAATAATCATCCATTCTTACCCCAACAAATCGTTTTCTCTGAGGGTCAAAGACCTTTCGCATATCAAATATTTGATAATTCTCCTGACAGAATATTGCAAACCGCACTCTATCTGGAAACCAAAAATCCAGATTTTATCGATATTAATATGGGCTGCTCCGCAAAAACAGTAGCAAACCGTGGCGCTGGGGCTGGATTGCTGAAAGAGCCCGCAACCATTAAACAAATCATGTCCTTGTTAACAAGAGAGCTTTCTGTCCCGATAACCGCGAAAATACGACTTGGCTGGGATGAAACTTCCTTAAATTATTTGTCGATCTCCAAATTACTGGAAGATTATGGGTGCGCTATGATTTCAGTCCATGGCCGCACCAAAAAACAAGGATATCAGGGAAGCGCAGACTGGGATGCAATCGCCGAGGTCAAACAGAATGTAAAAATACCAGTTCTGGCGAATGGAGATGTCAACTCAATGGCTGATGTTCATAATATATTAAAAATTACAAATTGTGATGGCGTCATGATTGGAAGATCAGCTCTCAAAAATCCCTGGATATTCGCTGGATTGGACATTGATCAGATAACGATGGAAGAAAAAATGGACCTGTTAGCCGAGCATCTTGATCTGATGACTGGTTTTTATGGCTTGGAAAGTGGCTTGATATTGTTTCGTAAGTATATTAAATTTTATGTAGACGTATCATCTCTTGGAAAAGAGTTACGGTCAGAAATTTATTCTCAAAATGATGCTTTTAAACTTAAGGCAATATTATTTGATATCGCCAATACACAGATTACTTGACGTCGTTTCTGATCAAATCCAGTGTTTCAACCGCATGCCTTAAGTGTGGAATCACAATACTACCCCCTACAATCAGAGCAATATTGAATGCTTCAATGATGGCACCATCGTCCCAACCGGCTCTAACGCATTGAATAATGTGATAATCAATGCAATCATTGCACCTTAATACCATCGAAGCGACCAATCCAAGCAATTCTTTGGTTTTGACATCCAGAGTACCTTCCGAATAGGCATTCGTATCGAGATTAAAAAAGCGTTTGATTCCCAAATGGTCGAGATCCAGGATCCGCTCATTCATTTTTTCACGATATGCTTCAAATTCATCCAGTCGATTTTTCATTGTTTCACCCATTACTTACCTGTATCCAGAGATTTTCATCATCGAACTTATTTATTTGGATCCTAAGCGTTCCATTTCAACGCTAAAAATCCTTTTTAATATAGCCAGACTGGCGGCGTAGGTGGAATCCATCCCAAAATAGGAAAGAGCGCCAGCTCCGAGGTTCTTACCCTTACTGAGCGGCGTATCTGAGGCGTAATGCAAAATTCCCAAATCAAAATTAATATTGTATAAGTTCACAATTTCATTGACGGGATGCCTTGTCGGTCGATACATTTCAAAGATTGCCGAAAGGTATGGTCCTGCTTCCATTTCAATATCTGAGTACCCTTCCCGATAGAATACATCTGCCAGTTTTCCATTCTGCAGAAATGTACCCAGAACCGTCACGGCTTTTTGATTATCGAGTACTGTTCCATAAATCAAATTATCGGCGACATCACTTGCAGAAAAAGCGTTGCTAAACATGTAGGTATTTTCTGAATGTTCATCATAGACAACATTCGGGATCATAACATCCCCCAGAACACCATTTAATGTGGCAGCCTTACCCAGAATATAGACACCCAGTATGGGAGAAGACCGTTCCGCAATTTTTGTGAGAATGTTATAAGCTGCTAACCCGAGTGGATAGTCGATATTGAGGATGATGGCGTCACTCTTCTTTAGCAAAGCATAATCAGAATTATTTTTTAACCTGGGATCCATTCCTTCATAATTAATTTTACTGAGTTCAATAATCTGAGCATCCACATCGAAATAATGTTGACTATTAATGCGGGTGATTCCATTCATCGCTTCATCTTTTGCTTGATCCTTCCGCAAATAGTTCAATTGGGAAGTTTGCTGCGCTTTTTTTAATACATAATAGAGTAAATTCTCAAGGCTTGCTTTTTCTTGTTTGTTTTTAATAATTTTAAATTCTCTAAATAAATTTTCTTCATCACTTTTTTTAAGAAAATTTATCAGTAACTCTTCATTTTTTAATGCAAAACCGGTCAGTAGATTCGGTATGGAATGCGGGTTGCTGGAAATAAAATAGACTGGTCTTTCTTTGGGCAAAGGATTAGAACTTTCAATATGATCCCACCAGGCCCGGGTTGCTCGCCAGTACTCGCTCAGTGAACCAGCTAACAAATTTACCCGTAAATCACATTTTTTATTTTTGATCCTTTTTAAATTTGAAATGAAATCTTTCCCCCAAATAACTTCAAACCTTCTCAAATCATCCTCGGATAAATTGAGAAAATCAGCAAATTTTGAGAACTCTGCAGGATTGTTTACAATATTATCAATATCAAAGGACGATGGTAATTGATTGAAAATAACATGCAGCTTATTCCACTCAATCTGGTATGCTGTCATTGCCGGAATAACATCCTCAATATCTGATCGGCTGGCGATGAAACAAGCCAGTTTATCTTTTCCATCATAAAAACATCTTCGCCGTCTTGCCCGGGTATTAACCGGAATCCAGTTTTCCACGTTCCGATATCCATGGTTTTCAAACACGGATGTACTCTGTCCTAAGGCAACGACTTTTACATCCGGCATACAATCAGGTAACCGCAAAAGACTGTAAATAAACGCAGACGTATCAGAGGCCCCTTGCCGGGCAAGAGGGTGTAAAAGGGAGTTCATGCCAGCATGAACTTCTTCGAGGGTTCTGATCTGTATTTCTGTTGTTGATCGTAATAAAGAATAAAGAGTTCGTAAATAGAGTTCGATTTCTTCAGAAGCTATCTTTGGTACTGTTCTTTCCACAAGTACCTCCCTTTTTAATTGTCTTAGAATTATATCGGATTTTGCTCTTGATATTAATTATTGGGATAAAATTTATCTGGGAATGTGGAAATTAGATTTTAATGAAAGAAATTAACAATCATCAACCAAGCACATTAATGGATCGGTCGAAACTGGTAAGTATAGAAAGGATTATTTCGACACATCTTATTAATTTGGATTTAAACTTGTTTGCTGATGGTGTAATTGCCGCGTTGAAGAAAATTGCGGAATTTACCCGCCACGATCAGATCACAATTTTTATTATCGATCCAGAAAGTGACTTCACCAGCATTGAATGGCAAGCGACGACAAAGTATCCTACCCATATTCATTTAACGAAATCAGATATATTACTCAACTGTCAGGACAGCCTTCGCCAATTAAAAACAAAAAATTACATTCAAATATCCTCACTACAGGACTTTCTGAGATCTTTTCCATCAGAACTAAAATTTTTCGATTTCGAATTGGTCAAATCTATTTTAATGATTCCATTGAAGTTGAAAGAAGATTTGATTGGCTGGATCTCGTTTACGAATTATGAAAAACCAAGAATCTGGAATCATCAATCAATTGAAGTTTTCAATAATCTTGCTGACTTATTTATTAATATTTTTGAACGCAAAAAATATGAAAGCAGAATTGAAAAATTACATCTGTCTTTAGAACAGAAAATAAATGAAAAAACAAATGAACTATCAACATTATTAAATATACAAAAAGCTTTGACATCTGAATTGCATGTTGATCATGTGATTCAAATTATCGCCGATGAAGCTTGCAGGTTGACCCAAACAAAATTGGGAACAGTCTATTTTTATGAAAAAGGAAAATTGATCCTTAAGGTAATATCTGGCGAAACTGAAAACCTTCTCAAAATTGGTTTTGAAATTCCAATTGAAGGATCTCTGGCAGAAGTTGCATTTAAAACCGGATCACCTTATTTGATAAGTGATCTATCACAATCCATCGGTACATTCAAGGAAGCGGTTGAACGATCAAAAGTAAAGTCCATTTTATTTATCCCACTCATTTCAGGAAGAAAGTTAATTGGTGCCATTTCGGTTGCAGACAAAAAAGAAGGTGAATTAGGTCTCGATGATGAACGGTTGTTAAAAATGTTTGCTAATAGCGCCATCATTGCCCTGGATAATGCGCGTTTGTACAAAGAAGAACATGACCGGAGGGAAGAAGCTGAACAGCGGAAAACAATTGCGGAAGCTTTACGGGATATTTTACGTCTCTTAAATTCCAAAATAGAAATATCAGAATTATTAAATTACATTGCTGAACAATCCAGAGAATTATTAAATGCATCCTCAACAATGATAAGAAGAATCAATTATGCGGAAAACAAAGTAATTACCGAAGCATCTTCTAATTTGCCTGAGGAATTTTCCGTAATTCAAGATTTACCATTCTACTCTGGTGGTTCAGAGACCATTCTACGAGAGAACAAACCTGTCGTTGTATCAAACCTGCCGGAATCCTTTGGTCGATATCTGGAAGATTCCCAGGAACTTACACCAGCGCAACAATTATGGGCAAAAGCCATTCTTCGCTATTACAAAAGCCACTTGATTGTCCCACTCATGATAGGTGATCACCTTTATGGCACCTTAACATTTTATTATCAGGACATGACCTCATTCTCCGAGGAAGATATTTACCTGGGTCTTACACTGGCATCACAAGTTTCATTGGCGATAGAAAATGAGCGACTGAGAAATCAAGAAAAAGAGATGGCAATCCTAGCGGAACGAAATCGTCTTGCCAGAGACTTACATGATGCAGTCACGCAAACACTATTCTCCGCTACGATCATCGCAGAAGTGCTGCCTAAAATATGGAAGCAAAACCCGTCTGAAGGGGAAAAACGCCTGGAAGAAATACGTCAATTAACGCGCGGTGCTTTGGCTGAGATGCGGACACTTTTATTAGAACTACGCCCCTCCGCACTTAAAGACGCTTCATTTTCCTATTTATTGAAACAACTCTCTGAAGCCCTGAGTGGCAGGACAAGAATTCCAGTTGAAATTGATCTGATCGACATTCCTGATATGCCTGAGGATACGAAAATTTCTTTATATCGAATTGCACAAGAAGCGTTCAATAATATTGCCAAACACGCGAATGCAAGTTGTGTTTCTATTTGTCTAAAAAGAGAAAATGAATTTTTTAATTTATTAATCCAGGATGATGGCGTTGGAATTAATACTCTTAACAGTCCTTCAAACCATTTAGGGATGGGAATAATGCAGGAACGAGCTTTATCCATCAACGCTAACCTGGAAATAGAAAGTAAATTGGATCTAGGTACTATCGTTTCGATTAAATGGAAATGCCAGGGCTAACTTTATTTATCAGCCAAAATACTTGAGAACGAAATGAGCAATTTCATCAGCCCCGTTTTTGTGGGCTGTTTTAATTCTCGTTTTGGAGATTAAATTTATACATTTGTCGATTGTTTGCGAAGAAAAAATGGTTGCTAGCTCAACTTCCTCAGAAATCAAGTGTTCTAAGACAAATTTTTTGAGTATTTTGGACTCGCGAAAATTTCTTCTTCCGATAAATATAAAAGGTTTGTCAAGCGAATAAACTTCGGCTACTGTACTGTACCCTAATTTTCCAATCACCAAATCCGAAGCATTGACCAGATCCGGATGAAAAAAAGGATGGTCGTGAGGAAGGTAGATAATATTATTTGTCTTTTGAATATTCCTGACATCATTTACTGGCATTAAAATTTTATAATCATCCAAATATAGCCACCTGTTTTCTTCCACGTATTCTATCGGGATACCACCCATGGTGACAAGAATAAGCTTTTCCCCTTCCCTGACGCCTAATTGCTTTCTGATTTTTTCCTTTTCTGTACGTGACACTCTGAAAACAGGCGGGACGATGATTGATTTTTCTGATAATTTACAGAAGGGTTCACAGGTAAAATGTATTGTTGGGGACTCATAAATTTCGCGGAATATTGAAATAAATTTTTCCAGACCTGGATAGCTCTCCAGATAATGTTCGTGGATCCAATCCCAGGTGAAATTTTCAATCAGAACTGATGGAATATCCAATCTCTCTGCCACCCATAACCCAATTGGGGATATATCACAAAGAATTAAGTCCAACTTTTTTTGAGAAACCAGTTGAGTTATTGGTTCATTTTGAAGATCAGAAAAAGGCAAAAATTCTTCCAACGAAATAATTGTTTTTTCAATATCTTCTTCAAATGGAGTAGCTTGAACCAATCCCACATCTGATTGTATTCTAATCAATTCAAAAGGAACCGAAAGTGAATTGCGAAAGAACCATTCTGGGGTTGCAGTAAAAATATAAAATTTGATGTACGCCATGTTCCCCAACGTATCCATGACAGCACAAGCCCTGGAAGCATGTCCAAACCCGTGTGATGATATAAAATAACCGATATTCATCTTAAAGAATGAACGTATCTGCTACGTCACACTATCCGTCCAGCCCTTGAAATTGTTTGTCAAACGGCAATCTGACATTTAATCGTCTGATATTATCCTCTGACTTTTCAATTACCCTTAAGACAACAACCGACATATCATCACTCGGTTGGTTTTGATCCAGTCTGATCGCATGTGATAGTAAAGCATCCGCAATGTATTGTGCTGATGGCTCTTGTTCATCCAGGTAAGCTTGAATTAACGAACAAAAATCGATAGATTGATTAAATTTCTCACCTGCACGCATCACGCCATCCGTATAAAGAACAACCGTAGTGCGAGGCAACAAACTAATTTCAGTGATGGTTGGGCGAATATTTCTGGACTGACCGATAGGCTCGCTTTCACTGGAGATACATTCAATTTGATCTGCTTGTGAAATAAACACCGGGGTGGGGTTATTTCTGGTTATTACTAATGTTTGGGTTTGTAAATCTGCAGATAGGATATTCATATAAACACTGCATGTCCCACCTTTTTCCATAAATAGAAAATCAGAAGCACCACGAGCTGCTGCGCCGTCCCGTACACCATCAGATATTAGAGTAATTATTTTTCGAACAACCATCGATGAAATAGTTTTTGCAGAGGACCCTGAATAACGAGCGTCGGCGAGTACGCAAGATACACCTCCCATGGGTCTTTCTAAGATTTCTAAGGTATCCCCACTCTCTTGTGAACCAAATTTAACAACTTTTGCTACCGCTAATTGAATTTCCATATGGTTCATTTTAATCTAAATTTGAATTAATTCAAAATGATTATGTACTCTTTCATGTTCCCAACCCTATTCAGCACTACTATTGATGAACAATTATGTGAATTTATCGAATCACCTAAAGTATCCAGGAACGCTCGGCTTCAAAAATTTTCACATTAATCAATATTTCATCTTTAGTTGTTATTTAAGAATATTGTTGTAAACTCAAATGGTAAGACCTCTAACCTTTGAAAGGATTACCTACAATGCAATGGAATCTGCCTGAAAAACCAGCAGAATTAGCCGAACAGAGAATTATCAAAGCAATCCTTGAAGATGTTTTTCCAATCAACAGCCTTTTACCTTCCGAAAGAGAACTATCTGCGCGTATTGGTGTTACAAGGCCTACACTTCGAGAAGCCTTACAAAGACTATCAAGAGATGGTTGGGTTGAGATTCATCAGGGAAAACCAACCAGAGTCAGAGATTTCTGGGCTGAAGGAAATTTAAATGTATTATCGTCTATTTCTAAATACCCAGAACACCTTTCTGAAAATTTTGTGGAAAATTTATTACAAATTCGCTACCTCTTATGTCCAACTTATTCATTGATGGCCGTAACTCATAATCCTGAATTAATCATTGATTTCCTGGCTACCAAACCTGAGAAATCGGATGCAGCTGAAATTTATTCAGATTTTGACTTCAATTTACATCTTCGATTAACCCAGGCTTCCGGGAATCCAATATTCACATTAATATTAAATGGTTTTGGAGAGCTCTTTAAACAAAAAGCAATTATTTACTTTCATAACGAACAAGCAAGAATTTATTCATACAATTTTTACGGAGCACTGGAAACAGCATTCTTAAGTAAAAAACCTGAAATCGTGTATGGATTGACCGAACAAGTCATGAAGAATAGTATATCCTTTTGGAAGAATGCTGATTTGAACCTTGGAGGAAATGATGAGTGCTGAGAATATTCTGGCAATCGATAATGGGACACAAAGCACCAGAGCAATGATTTTTGATCCACAGGGAAATCTTTTATTCAAATCAAAAGTAGCTATCGACAATTACTCATCCCCCGAGCCAGGTTTTACTGAGCAGGACCCAGAAAAATTTTGGGAGATTTTATGTAAAGCGTGTCACCAATTATGGGATACACCTGGGGTGGATAAAAATTCCATTTCTTGTGTAACCATTACAACCCAAAGATCAACCCACATAAACTTAGATAAAAACGGAAAACCACTCAGACCAGCCATCGTCTGGCTGGATCAAAGGCGAACGGATGGGCTCAAACCAGTGGGTGGTCTGTGGGGTCTTGCTTTTGCCCTGTCAGGAATGCGGGAAACAGTTGCTTACCTGCAAGCAGAAGCAGAATGTAATTGGATACAAACACATCAACCTGATATCTGGAAAAATACACATAAATTTTTACTGCTATCCGGTTATCTAACCTACCGAATGACCAATCAATTTGTAGATTCAATCGGCTGTCAGGTAGCATATATCCCCTTTGACTACAAAAAGCAGGATTGGGCATCCTCCTGGGATTGGAAATGGCAAGCAGTACCAGTCCCCAAAGAAATCCTGCCAGAGTTGGTGCCATCTTCAAAAACGCTCGGTGTCATAACAGAACAGGCGAGTATGCAGACAGGAATTCCTGCAGGACTGCCACTCATCGCTGCTGCCGCGGATAAAGCCTGTGAGGTAATCGGTGCGGGATGTATCGACCCGCATGTGGCTTGCTTGAGTTTTGGCACCACAGCGACCATTAACACGACCCATACAAAGTACACCGAGGTAATTCCCCTGATACCACCATACCCCTCCGCAGTACCAGGCAGATATAGCCTGGAACTACAGATCTTTCGTGGATACTGGATGGTAAACTGGTTTAAGCGGGAATTTGGCTTAAACGAGCAACGCTTGGCTGCCCAAAGAGGCGTTGAACCCGAAGAATTGTTTGATGATCTACTGAAATCTGTGCCCCCGGGTTCAATGGGTCTGGTTTTACAACCTTTCTGGTCTCCTGGACTGAAAAAGCCAGGACCCGAAGCCAAGGGGGCAATTATTGGTTTTGGTGACATACACACACGTGCTCATGTGTATCGCTCCATCATTGAAGGTCTTGGCTATGCGCTGCGTGAAGGTGCCGAAAGAACATCAAAACGCAGTGGGATACCGATTACGGAAATCCGAGTCGCAGGTGGTGGTAGTCAGAGTAACACGGCGATACAAATTACCGCCGATATTTTCAATTTACCGGTATCCCGTCCTGACATTTATGAAGCCTCCGGATTAGGTGCCGCGATCGATGCAGCCGTTGGTATGGGTTATTACTCAGATTTTGAATCGGCTGTAAAACAAATGACCAAGGTTGGAAAAACAGTGGAACCGGACAGGAATAATATTCAGCTCTATGACGATTTATATCGCAAAATATATTTACCCATGTATAGCCGCTTAAAACCGTTATATGACCATATTCGCACAATTACCGGATACCCGACCAAATATTGATGATCATTTGTATATTGATTGACATTACCATTTCATTCAAATAGAATGATTATGGATTAAAATAGAATTGAAAGCATGAAGGAAATAACTTTCATAGTTATTCAATATTGTGTAGAATTCATTAAATCAAATTGATTCACAGTATATAAAAAAAAACAAAAAACAATCATATTAAAGGAGAAAAAAATGTCAAATCCAAGTAATTTTAAATTTGCAAAAACAGATGAATGGGTTAGCGTAGAAGGAAATGTTGCCACCATTGGTGTTTCTGATTATGCCCAATCCCAGCTATCCGATATTGTTTACTTAGAATTCCTGGTCGAGCCGGGAGATGAAGTTGCCAAAGGTGACTCTTTCGTAACACTCGAATCCGTGAAAGCGGCAGCCGATGTTGCAGCTCCGGTGTCAGGGAAAGTTGTAGAATTAAATGAAGCCTTAACGGATGACTTTGAAGCAGTCAATGCTGACCCGTTCGGCCGTGCCTGGATGGTGAAAGTTGAAATGAGTGATCCATCTGAATTAGAGTCACTCATGTCCGCCGATGCCTATACAGCGTATTGTGAAGAGAGAGATCACTAATGTTTATCCCTAATACGGAAGCCGAACGCACCGAAATGTTGCAAAAAGTAGGCTTATCAAAAATTGAAGATCTTTTTTCTGATGTTCCAAAAGAATTCAGATATCCAGATCTAAACCTCCCTGAGGCTGTTTCCGAAATGGAAGCATTACAAAACCTTAAGGATTTAGCAATCGCAAATGATTCAACCGAAGACCTCATTTGTTTTCTCGGCGCGGGTGCTTACAATCATTATATTCCAGCGGCGGTGGATGCAATTATCTCACGCGGTGAATTTCTTACTTCCTACACACCCTATCAACCAGAAGTTTCACAAGGAACCTTACAGGCAATTTTTGAATATCAATCTCTGGTTGCATCATTAACAGGAATGGACGTCAGCAATGCTTCCCATTATGATGGTGCGACATCTGCAGCGGAAGCCTGTGTGTTGGCATATCATCATTTTCGAGGTAAAAGAACCAAATTCGTTCTCTCCAGATATCTTCATCCTCATTACCGTGAAACAATCAAAACCTACTTCCAGGGCTATGAAGATATCCACATAATGGGCGATCAGGTAGAAGATGGTATGCAAACCAGGGAAGATTTACTTAAACTGGTAGATTACGACACAGCCATCGTTTACGTTCAATATCCTGATTTTCTGGGAAGAGTCCAGGACTTTAAAGCCTTTGCAGAACAGGTGCACGCATTTGGGGCCATTCTGGCAGTATCCGTCAACCCGTTAGCCTTGGGATTAATCAAACCACCATCTGAATTTGATGCTGATATTGTGACGGGTGAAGGGCAACCCTTGGGTATTCCTTTGTCGTATGGTGGACCATATTTAGGAATATTTACCACTAAAAATGAATTTATTCGAAAACTCTCCGGAAGATTGGTGGGCGAAACTGTTGATAATGAAGGAAAACGAGGATACGTTTTAACTTTGACAGCCCGCGAACAACATATCCGCCGATCAAGAGCTACTTCGAATATCTGTACCAATCAGGGAATAATCGCTCTCACCTCAGCAGTGTATATGTCTTTACTTGGAAAACAAGGCTTAAAAAAGGTAGCCAAACTTAATTACGATAAAGCTCATTATGCAGCCGATCAAATCTCTAAATTAAAAGGGTTTGAAGTAGAAAATTTGGGATCGTTCTTCAATGAATTTGTTGTGCGCACACCCATTCCAGTAAATGAATTGAATTTATTACTGCTGGATTATGATATTTTGGGAGGTTATGATTTATCAACTGATTATCCCGAATTGAAAAACCACATGTTATTAGCCGTGACCGAAATGAACACCAAAGATGATATTGGTTATCTGGTCGAAACCTTACAGGAGGTGACAAATGACTGAGCCAACTATCTTTGAAATCTCATCTCCTGGAAGAGCCGGCGTTAAATTTCCAACCAGTGATGTCCCAGAGATGGATGTCCCCAATGAATTTTTACGCGCTGAACTCCCCATGCCAGAAGTGTCAGAAATCGATGTGATTCGCCATTTCACCCGCCTTTCTCAACTGAATTATTCCATTGATACCGGATTTTATCCACTGGGGTCATGCACCATGAAATATAACCCCAGGATCAATGAGGTCACAGCCAGATTGGCTGGATTTGCAAAAGTCCATCCTCTTCAGCCTGTAGAGACTGTTCAGGGGAGTTTAGCCCTGATGCATGACCTCCAGAATTGGCTGGGTGAAATCAGCGGTTTTCCAGGAGTTACATTACAACCCGCAGCCGGTGCCCAGGGTGAGTATGTGGGCGTGTTGATCATCCGGGCATATCACAAAGATCGCAAAGATAACAAACGCACCAAAATGCTTATCCCGGATTCAGCTCATGGCACCAATCCAGCCACTTCTTCAATGAGTGGCTTTGATGTTGTAGGCGTCGCTACCGATAAAAATGGAAACGTCGATCTCGAATCATTACGAGCAGTATGTGATGACACGGTTGCTGGCTTAATGTTAACCAACCCCAACACATTAGGTCTATTTGAACAGGATGTTGTTGAGGTTATTAACATTGTCCACGAAGCTGGCGGTTTAGTTTATGGGGACGGTGCCAATCTGAATGCATTATTAGGTGTCTTACGTCCTGGAGACCTGGGTATTGACATTATGCATTTCAATTTACACAAAACCTTCTCAACCCCACATGGTGGTGGTGGCCCTGGGTCAGGACCAGTAGGTGTCGCAGAACATCTGGTCGATTACTTGCCTTGTCCCACAGTAGGGATCCTGGAAGAAGGATCTGAGGATTATCCTCCTTTGTATGGTTTTATCGAACCAGCCAAAAGTATTGGCAGAATGAAAGCTTTTTATGGACATTTCGGTATGCTCGTCAGAGCTTATACATATATCAGCATGTATGGCAAAGATGGCCTTAAGAAAATTGCCGAAGGGTCTGTGCTAAATGCAAACTATCTCATGATGGTGCTTAAAGACACCTACAAGCTTGCATATGATCGTCTTTGCATGCATGAATTTGTTCTAGAAGGACATTGGCCGGATGCACCAGGTATCCATGCTTTGGATATCGCTAAACGCTTGATGGATTACAATTTCCATCCACCCACAAATTACTTCCCTCTCATTGTTCCGGAAGCGCTCATGATCGAGCCAACAGAAACGGAAAGTAAACAATCTTTGGATTTATTTGCAGAGGCGATGATAAAAATCGCAGAGGAAGCAAAAACCCAACCTGAATTGTTGAAATCAGCACCGCATAACACACCGATCGGCAGATTGGACGAAGTGAAAGCAGCTAAGGATCTTGTTCTATGCTGCTGGATTCCGGAAAGAAATACTTAATTTCCAATATCTATACTACAAATAAAGCTGGCTTAAACCACCAGCTTTATTTATTTAACCTTCTGAATAGGTATATTTTCTTTAATCTGTTTTTTTAAACATGCCATATTCGTCATCTCTTCCAGGAAACTCGTAGTCGAAAGAATCAATTTGATCAGTTTATTTTATAGATTTTTTTTAAAAAAATATTACAATAACAATTATTGATATTTATGGAAAGGAGGTTTCGGTGTTACAGGTACGTCATCAGGAAGGACAGGGTCTTTTGGAGTATGCATTAATTATTTCTATTGTGGCTGTAATTGTTATTGTTGTTTTATATCTCATTGGGCCAGCTGTTGGCAACATGTTCAGTAATATCATTCCTTTAATCTAGCTTAAAAAAATCTCCTTATAGGAGATTTTTTTATTTAACAAAGTTTATGTACAATAAATGGATGTCTGACTGCAAACAGCTTGATCCAAAGGACAAAAAAAAGTTTGAAACTCGATCCTCATTTCCTGGAGCAGAAGGCAATCCGTTCGATAAAATCTTAAGGGCGCTCCAGAAAATCAACCAGGTACCTACCATTTTATTCATGCTGTTGCTGTTTCTATTTGGGGGAATGTTTACTTTATTTTTTGTTAAAAACTGGTTCATATTAATGATATTTGCGCTGGGAGATGCACTGTTAATCGCTTTGTTGCCCGGATTTAAGATTTCCTTTGGTCCCCTTAAATCTCAGGTTTTTCTGTTGTTTATCCTGCGCGCCTTTTTTATTAACTTGCCTTTCCCAATTAATCTTGTATTCCAATTGATAGGAACAATATTGGTTATTTATGGTTTTCTGATAGAACCATCCAAAATAAAAATTAACACCATTCATCACCATTTTCCAAACATTTCCTCCGGGTTGAAATTTCTCCATTTATCCGATATTCATCTTGAAAATATTGGTGTTCGAGAATACAAATTATTAACCATCGTTGAGGAGAGAAAACCTGAATTTATTCTTTACACTGGTGATTTTCTAAATCTTTCAAATATACGAAATCAAAAATCAATTGAGAATGTAATTGAATTCTTCAATAAACTACATGCACTTTCTCCGATCTATTATGTTTCCGGAAGCCCGGCAGTTGATGTTGAAGATACCATGAAGATTATTGAAAAAAATCTGGAACCAAAGCGACTTAAGAATTCGAGTGAATTAATAAGGCATAATAATAATGAAATAAACCTCATCGGAATAACCTGCACTCACCAACCTCATCAGGATATTACTAACCTACCCCCCTTAGTTCAAAATAACAGCCTGAATATTCTCCTTTACCACTCACCTGATCTTGTTTATGAGTTAAAACCAGAACATCAGGTGAATCTAATGCTTTCCGGACACACCCATGGTGGGCAGGTGCGTTTCCCGATCCACGGTGCAATATTTACAGGCTCACTATACGGTCGAAAACTTCAGCAGGGTTTGTACCGGATATATGATACATTGTTGTATATATCCCGAGGAATCGGGCTGGAAGGTATGGGGGCACCCAGAGTAAGATTTTTGTGCTCACCCGAAATAATAGAGTGGATAATAAACGACAAAAATTTCCAGGAGGAAAAATGAACATCGATTTACCAGAATTAGAAGTGTTAAAATTTAATCTGACTAAAGAGCACCAGGCGTTCTCCCTCGTCATTCAAACCTCGTCAGTAGATTCACCGATTAAATATAGTTTTGGTGAAATTATTATCGATGAGGAGGTCGGAAAGAAAAAATTAACCCTCCATATTGGAGAGGAAAAAAAAATAACTACGGATAAATGGCGAAAACTTGGGGGAATGCTGGCAAAATACTTAAGATCTCATAGCATATACCAATTATTTATTTCAAAAGAGTTCTTGACCTCAATACAATTCTCTGATCTGCAACCATTTTTTGAAGGTTTTTTCCTGGGTAACTATCGTTTTGATATGTTCAAAGAAAATTTCAAGAAAGAAAAAATACAGGTATTAATTGAAAGTGAGGATGCGAGTCTCAAGTATGAAATAAGGAAAATTCAGAAATTGACATCCATCATCAATTACGCCCGCGAGTTAGGACAATTACCCGGCAATGTCATTAATCCTCCTTCTCTGGCTGACATTTGTGTTGGAATAGCAGATCAATTCAAACTCAATGTCAAAGTTCTGGATGAGAATGAACTTCAACAAATAGGCGCAGATGGAATTCTCTCCGTCGGCAAAGGCAGTGCTTCTCAACCGCGATTAATCGTAATGGAGTACATTGCCGAAAAACCTACCAGCGAAAAACCAATCGTACTGGTTGGGAAAGCCATTACCTTTGATACAGGAGGTTACTCAATCAAAAACACAGATGGTATTAAGGGCATGAAATTCGATAAATTGGGCGGAATCGCGGTATTGGCTTCAGTCCTGGCAGCTTCTATGCTCGAAATCCCCAAAAATGTTGTTGGCATTATTTGCGCAGCTGAAAACATGATTTCTGATGTAGCCTATCGCCCCGACGATATTATCAAAACTTTGTCAGGGAAAACGGTTGAAATTCTATCTACGGATGCAGAAGGCAGATTGGTATTGGCGGACGGATTGACGTATGCACAAAGAAATTACCAGCCTCAATGCATAATCGATTTTGCTACGTTGACTGGTGGAATTGTAGTCGCACTGGGAAAAATTCGCGCTGGTCTGTTCTCAAATAATTCAGAATTATCCGATCAACTATTCAAATCAGGGGAAACCACATTTGAAAGATTGTGGCCGATGCCGTTGGATGATGAATATTTCGAATTTATCAAGGGCGATGATGCTGATTTGAAAAATGCAGGTGGCCGCGATGGACATCCGATTATGGGCGGCATATTTTTAAAACAATTCATTGAATCTAAAGTGCCATGGGCGCACATTGATATTGCCGGCGCCGCCACAAGCGACAAAGCTGAAAATTATCTGCCAAAAGGTGCAAATGGATTTGGAATTCGGTTGGTTGTGGATTTTCTCAATCATCTTGAATGAGAAAATTTCTTTTTTTATTTTAGATGTTCCCGCACATAATCATAAAGTTTTGACATAGCAACTGGTAATTTTTCTCCATCTTTGCCGCCAGCTTGTGCCAGGGTTGGTTTCCCCCCACCGCCACCACCAACAAAACCTGCCAGATATTTGATGAGTTGACCCGCATGAATTCCCCGTGCGACCAGGTCTTCCGTTACGGAGGCAACCAGCATCGGTTTATCGTCAATGATGGAGGATACCACCACCACACCTGTAGGATATTTATCTTTGAACAAATCTGTCATGGATCGTAATGCTTCATTATCAGCACCAGGTAAGATTAGCCCGTGAACAGGAACGCCATCAATCTCTTTCACTTTCATTAAATTGGTTAAGAAAAAGTCTTTGGCAATTAATTGCTTGAGCCTGGTGTTTTCTTTGCGCAAGTTTTCGAATTCATATTGTAAATTATCAATTTTTTCAGTTACAGTTTCGATTGAGGCGCTTAATTTCCCTGCGACTGTTTTTAAAATGGATGTTTGCCTCAGAATCAAGTCATACGCAGCACGCCCCGTCACAGCTTCTATTCTTCTGATGCCCGCTGCTGTGCTGCCCTCACTCGTGATGATAAATGTACCAATATCACCAGTGTCATCGACGTGCGTACCTCCACACAATTCATAGGAAAAAGTACCATGATTTCCAATCGTGATGGTGCGAACAACTTCTCCGTACTTTTCACCAAATAGTGCCATGGCACCTTCAGAAATGGCTTCGTTCAAGGATTTATGGGTGATTTGTAAATGATGATTTTCCAAAATTGCTTTATTGACGCCTTTTTCAATTTCTTCCAATTGTTTTTGAGTCAATCCTTCGGGGTGGGTGAAATCAAAGCGTAACTTATCCGGAGCAACCAACGAACCCGCCTGCCTGGCATGTTTCCCTAAGACACGGTGCAACTCAGCATGCAGAAGATGGGTGGCGGTGTGGTTTCTCATAATATCCATACGTCTTTGTCCATCCACCATCGCCAGGATTTTTTTACCAACCTGCACTTTACCATTCAGCACTTTTCCCACGTGGACAATCATGCCAGCTGCTGGCCGCCGCATTCCCGCTACTTCAATTTCAAATTCATTCTCCAGCGAGTGAATCAGCCCGGTATCTGCGACCTGACCACCAGATTCTACATAAAAGCCTGTTTTTGGCAATAGTATCTCAATCAGGTCACCTGGTAGCGCTTCCGTGATGGATTGCCCATCTTTGAATAGTGCAATGATCTCTGTCTCAAACACCAGGTCATGGTAGGGATCGTAAAGCACTCCGTCTTTCGATATTTTGTTGGAATTCACCAGCCGATCAAAAACGTTGCGATAATTGTCAACATCGTCATTTCCCATGACCCCAAAAGTTTTACCGGCTCCTGATTCCAATCTATGTTGCTCCATGGCATTCTTGAACCCGGTTTCATCCACATCGTACCCTTGCTCGCGAGCTATGTCTCTTGTAATTTCAAGGGGTAGACCATGCGTAGCATACAATTCAAACGCATCATTTCCAGACACAATTTTTTCATTTTTCTTCTTAAGGTTTTCAAAAATTTCCTCAAGATTACTGAGCCCGGCTTCCAATGTTTTTTGAAAGCGCTCTTCTTCCCGGGTGAGATTGCTAAGAATTGTCTCCTGGTTCCGAACAAGTTCCGGATACGCTTCCCCATAATTATCGATGACTTCCTTTGCTACCTCTGCCAAAAAAGGTTTGTTTAAACCAATTTTGCCGCCAAAACGCGCTGCTCTGCGGATGATCATTCGACAAATATAATTTCTACCGGTATTGCCTGGAACAACACCATCTGCAATCAGAAACGTCGCTGCACGAGCATGATCAGCAATCACCCGGTAAGGGGTATAGTTTTGAAATACTTCCTCATCACGCATCCCCGTCAAATGTTGTACTTTTTTAATCAAATTCGCCAATAAATCGATTTTATAATTTGAATCTACATCCTGAAGAACAGAAACGATTCGTTCAAACCCCATCCCAGTGTCAACGTGAGTCGCAGGAAGAGGTTCCAATTCAGTCTCATTGATCCGATTGTATTGAATGAAAACATTGTTCCATAATTCTAAAAATCGATTGCAGTCACCATTAACCTTACAAACATGGCCGGCAACACCTTTTTTCTCACAAAAAGCCTCACCACGGTCGATGTGAATTTCCGAACAGGGGCCACAGGGACCGGTTTCTGCCATTTCCCAAAAATTATCTTTTCTGCCAAAAAATAGGATTTGTTCCGGATTCATTCCAGGTTGTAAGGCCCAAAATTTAGCGGCTTCGGTGTCGGTCGGTATTTCCCCTTTTTCATCCTTGAAGACAGTAACCCATAATTTGCTTCTATCCAAACCCCACACTGTCGTCAACAGTTCCCATGCCCATCCAATTGCTTCTTTTTTATAGTAATCACCAAAAGACCAGTTCCCTAGCATTTCGAAAAAAGTGTGATGCCAATCATCTCGCCCAACATCATCCAGGTCGTTATGTTTTCCAGCTACACGCATACATTTCTGAGAATTAACAGCTCTTTTATATGGTCTTGAATCAGTCCCCAAAAAGACTTCTTTAAATTGAACCATGCCTGCATTCGTGAATAATAAAGTCGCATCTCCACCCGGTACAAGCGAAGAGGAAGTTACCACTGTATGACCTCTATCTTTAAAGAATTCTATAAATGTTTTCCGTATTTCATTTCCACTAAATTTATTTTCCATGTAGACTCCAATTAAAAATGGGCAAAATGATTTGCCCATGATTATAAGCGATCAAACTTTCAGTGACAATATTACCTTGACATAGCGACTTTGACAACGCTGCCTTTTTTATCGAATGTTATTCTTGCAATTTGAAAATATCTTGTCTGATGAATTTGGACCGGATTTCGTACGGTCACAACGACTTTGTCACTCAATACTTTAGGTTTATTTTGTTTTTGTCCATCCGTTCTAACAGATCCTGATGAGCCAATTTGGTATCTGCTCATTTTTACATCTGCGTTATCCAATCCCGGTAAATACGACTTTAGTGTGGCCTTCACCTGTTGCATGGTCTCTTCCGGGATTTCCATGATGGATCCCCCATTTTTGTAATCAGTGATTGTGCGTATTTTTTCGGGTCTCTCAATTAAATTGATCCGTTTGATCTGGATCTCTTTGCCTTCATACAAAAAGAATGGATCACCATAATAGACAAACTGGATTAAGGTTTTCTGATCTTCACCATCCAGATATCCCTGACGTTTCATCATCTCCTGAACGAATGAGATTTTTGCTCTTTGAAATGATTCACCCACCAGGTAACCTTCACGGATATGTTGCCAGAATAATTGAGCAAACAAGTCTGCTGCAATTAATGGCGGAGCAACTGACCCATAGGATGTGCTGGTAGATCCAATTACGACATTCGTACCAAGCGATAAATATTTTAAGGCGATCGATTCATTTTCATTTTTTCCAAATACATGTGCTCCATAGCAGGCTTCTGTGAGAACTACTTTCGGTGATTTACCATTATTGATTAAATCACCCGGTGTTAAAGCTACAGGATAATCATTACCTGGCGGATCCAGATAATCTCTCTGCCCAAACCACTCCGGGCGGTCTACCACTCCATGAAGATTAAAATAACCGAAATCAACCGACACCAAATCCTGTTTTGTGAGAGATTGTTTTTTGCCATTCGGTGAAATATATAACGATTTGGTTTCGCCTAAAGCTTTGTAAACATTTGTGGATGATTTTTTCCAAACCGATGCAGAGTATCCAAAACTTGATAAATATTTATAGGTAAATATATTGGTAAAAGATCTGACAATTCTTTCCCAAACTTTATTCATCGATTTCGGTCGCATGTGAAATTTGACGATCTGACGCAATTGCTGGATCAGCAACCCGGCATCCTGTCCTTTTTCACCAATTATCCGGCCGAGGGGCCAATTGGTCAGGAAGTAATTGTTATCGAGACTTCCGTAAGGGTTATCAGAATATATTTCATCATCGACATCATCCGTTGGATTCGGCAATCGATGAAAAGGCACCACTTCATTTCCGCCCACAATTAACATGGCACCAATTCTTTCACCACGTTTGGCAAGCATGCTATCCAGATCATGTATTGCTAATTTTATTTTCCAGGGGTCAATTACCGTGATAGGTGCAAGATTTAATTTCTGTTGTGATTTCGCATCGTCCGGGATGAAAATGAGACTATCCCAACCGGCTTTTTTCTGCAAAACCTGGTTAATCTGGGTCATGGATTGATTAATCACATTGTAGGTTTGTTCTCCATACTGCTGGATCATTCCAGCCCTGGTGGTCATGATGACATACACCGGGAAGCGTCCATCCAATTTTCCACTAAAATCTTTCTTAATGGTTTTCGCGATGCGTTGAAATTCTTTCTCTGCTTCCATAAACACTTTGCTGCGTGCCGAGCCAGAAAAGTTCTTGGCTGAATCTTCAGTTTGATCATCATAAACATAATTTGATTCTTCAAACCTACCTTCTGGCAGCCGGTTCCATCCCATATCCGAAGCCACTTCACCCGGGACTTGAAAATCAAACCGAATACTCAGTTCATCCGGCCATAATGGCAGAAACACATGTTGATCTCCCCACAATCTTCGCGCAATCTGACCTGCGGAATCTTTTGCCACACAATCGTGCAATAAATTCACCGACTCTTCTTCTTCACCACTTTCCAATAATTGTTCAGCCAGGATCAATTTATAAAATAAAGTATTTTGCCATTTGTGGTGGTATACCTCTGCTAAATTTCTAATTGCATTTGAATCCTGTTGAAAATAGATCGATTTCAGATGAAATAAATTGATGATGGGGTTATCTAATTTTAAGGATAAAATCCTCACCATTAGATCCCCGGCATTCTCAAATTTTTCTTTACCTATTGATTTTTTTACGACGCGTAAAGCTGGTCCCCAGGCAGGTAAAGCACTTTTATTTTTTGTGACCCCACCCAGCACATGAATGCAGGCCATTGAAAGATCTTTTTCTGCGTCTGGAATCGGCAATGTAATGAACAACTCATGGGCAGATAAATATTCAGGGTCAGTTTCGATTAATTTTCTGGTGACATCTATTGCTAATTCAAGCTGATTCTCTCTTTGGTAAAACAAAGCCAGATAATATTGAATGGTAAGATCACCAGGGTAAAAGGATAACCATTTCTGGGCCAATTGACGACCAAACACAACTCTTTTATTTTGAAGAGCTGATACGATCAGTTGAATAACAGTGCCACGGCTGATTTTTTCGTCATGTTTCGGGTATGAAAATTCCATTTAATTTCTCCTAAGATGAGTGAACCAGATTCAATGCTATTACAGCAGCTAGTTGCCGACGGATGTTCGTATCTTTTGGCGAAAGGGAGGATGCAATCCTGAGCATTTTTTCTGCAGCTTGATAATCCTTGAGGTCCCTCAATAACTGACCGGTCTTGTAATAAGCACGATAATCATTATTGTTGCGTGAATACGCTTCTCGGAATGCTGCCATTGCTTTTTCTGAGTCCTGTTGGTCCAGGTAAATTTCGCCCATTTCCAACCAGGGTTCTACTCCATCTCCTGTAGCCACAGCAGCTTTTGAGAAATGGTTTAAAGCCTGGTCTAATTGACCTTGATGTCTGGCTATCTTACCCAATAACAGATGGATTTCAGGTTGGTTGGATTGTAAATGCAGGCTCTTTCTGGCAACAACTTCAGCTGCTTGATAATCTTCGATTTCATAATATAGATTTGCCAGAATTTTTATTACATTCAAATCGTACGGATGCCGCTGAGAAAGCTCTGAAGCTAACAATAAGCTGGCTGAGACCTCTCCTAATTCCTTAAGGTTCAATATTTTTTCAACCTTCAACTCTTTACTTTCAGGAGATTTTTCCAATCCTAGATTGATGATCTTAAGAGCTTCTGAATATTTTCCATTTTCTTTCAGGATGACTGAATGAAGAATGTAAGCAGGTTCGTAATTGGGATTAATTTGTAGTATCTCACTGATTTTGTCTTTCGCTTTTCCCACTTCTTTATTCAGATAATTTGCTTCAGCTTCCAAATAATCCAATTCAACGGAAACCGGTTCGAATTTTCTGGCTGATTGAATGGCAATCATGGTTTTCTCAAATGACTTTAGTAATAAATGTGCCTTTGCTTGCGCATGATAATATTCGAATGATTCAGCTACTTTACCCTTATATTCATTCAATAGCTGTAAGACTTCCTCGGCTTTCTTATTTTCAATCAACAATTTGATGTATTGGAAAATTACACGACTCGGATTATTCGTCTTACTGACAATATTTTTCCAATACCGATCAGCGCTTTCAAAATCTCCAGTTTCGTGATGTAGATTTGCGATTCGAATCGCCCATAATTCTTCCTCAGGCCAAATTTTGTAAGCCTGTTCAGCGAATTCTATGGTCTCCTGAATATCTCCTGTTTTCTCAAAAATCTTTGAATTCTGCATTAACCAAACCGGGTCGTCTGCAGGCACTTGAGCATTCATAAAAGCTAATTTTTCTTCGATGGACATAGTTTCATTATTATTCAAGAAAAACATGCTTTCATAAATTTCAGGATTGAAACTTGAAAAATAATCGCTTATGGTTTCATGCTTGCCTGCTTTCATCAACGCATTAACCAGAACATAATTCAAATATTTTGGTAGTGTCCTGGAATTGATCAAAGCAAATCCGATTGAAAAATCTTTTTCAATAAGGACTTTCGAAAGGCTCTCAAGATTTTTAATCGCCTTTGTCTTTCCCTGGTGATTGATGATCGTGAGAAGTTGCCTCATTTTATTGGGATCAGCAATATCTTTCTCCATTAGACTGCTCTTGCGCATCTGAACATCAATCTTATGGAAAAGATCAAGCATTGCCATATAGGAAAAATCAATTGCTAATTTCAAATATGCTTTCTCAATATTTGAAGAATTTTCAAGATCAAATTGTTCCAACATTTTGGCTGCTTCCGGGAATTCATTTAATCTCCAAACCAGCAATAATGAAAGCCGTTGAAACACGGAGTCTTTAATCTCAGCATATTGATCTTCCTGCTTGGAACCAGATGTTTCACAGGAGTTTTTAATCTCTTTAGATAGTTGGTTTGCCTCTTCAAACAAATTTTTATCCAGTAACTGATGTGCTTTCAGAACCTTTCGCAAATCATCCTGATACTCTTCCTCGCGAAACGAAAACCTGAAGTCACGACCATCCAAAAATGCACAGGCGTAATCTAATGCAATCGCATATGAATCTGTATCCTTTACTGAATTTTCAGTATGTGAGCTATTCTTGTATTTCAAAAGATAATCAGAGGCTAAATCATAGTCAGTCAGTTGCATGGAAAATTCTGCACCCATTAAAAATAACCAGGGTTCTTCTGGATTTATTTTGATCATTCGATCAATCATTTCCAGACATTGATCAAATTCGAATTTGTTTTGATGAGATTTCGTAAGGAAATACAAAATTGAGAAATCGTTATTTTTCTGGCGAAACCAATTTTCCGGAATTAATGAATTCTCCAAAAGAGACACATCTACTAAATAATCACCCTCAGCCGGAAATGAAAAAGCTGCATCAAAGGCATAAATTGCAGCAGAATAATCTGCATTATTGAATAAACATTCCCCTTCCAAAGATGACAACAATCTTGACTGGGATGCCAATTTTTTTAACTTTTGAATTTCGGAAAGAGCTGTATCCCAATTCTCATTCGCCATTAATAAAAATATTTTTTCAACCAATCGTTTCGTTAGATCAACTCCATTGACATCATCAACGATTTTGTTGAACCAATCCAAAGCATTCTGGTAATTTCCAATGCGCAGGTAGGAGATGACCGCATTGCGAATATCCTGA